>ERZ825137.679-NODE-679-length-47482-cov-9.990153_pt1 | contig 47482 bp, 31 predicted proteins | sample MGYA00519873_ERZ825137 | MGnify/ENA primary metagenome ERZ825137 (study PRJEB31778, sample SAMEA3449190) | human gut metagenome | biome: human gut; feature: human-associated habitat; material: faeces | place: United Kingdom | collected 2010/2012 ...
TTTCTCGGTTGACACTCGGCAATATGCTGCAATGTTCATTTAAATTTCCTCTGTAACTTCTCGTATTTTGTTACTTCTATTATAATTGTGTGAAATTGCTTTGTCAACAAAAAAGCAGACTAAACAGTGCACTTTACATCGTTTAATCCGCTTTTGTCAAATAATTTTTTTACTGAATCAATAAACTGATCCATTTCACCGAAAACCACTTCGACGATTACCGACCAATTTACTCCGTCGTAATCATGAACCAATCTGTGCCGTAACCCCGAAACAATGTTCCAAATTATTTCCGGATGCTCCAACTTAAATTTGGGACTCAATTTATATACCTGTTCGCCGATATTATAAAGCGGCGTTGTAACCGCCCATTGTGAAAATTCATCCGTCAGCAGCATTTCCTTTGTGATTGAACGGTTTTCGATTTGAAGCTTTAACGATTACCATGTTGAAATTATTTTTTTAAGTCTTTCGGTATCAGAAGTTTTCATGCAATCTTAATCCCCTCATTAACTGCATTTCTGTAAAATTCGGAGTCACTGTTGACCTCACAAATCTCAAACGCGTCAACATCTTTACCGGTTGCAGTTCTCAATTCCTCGGCAAATGCAAATATATTGGTCTTTTTAAAGCCGTCTCCGCCGAATACTATAATATCAATATCCGATTCGGGTGTTTCTTCACCGCGGACATACGAACCGAAAAGGAGCGCATAATCCGCGTCATAACGCTTAAGCAAATATTTTACAATTTGTTCTATTTGTTTTCTCGTCAACATAATAAAGGCTCCTTTCCTAAACTAATTATATTGTATACGAATCAAAGACAATAATCCTAAATTGTCAAAGTGAAGTTGCGATTTTTGGGGTAAAAAAAGAGAAAAACCCTAAGCTCACTTTGACAAAAGAGTATGGTATATATAGATATTTCAAGATTTTCAGAGCCTAAGGAAGCAGCCATCGACAAAGTCGGCTTGACCTTGACGGGTTGCTGATGAAAATGCTATAATGCCGACTTTGAAGGCGAGAAAAGTACAGATATTTCTGAGTTTCCGTCGCCTAAGGAAGCTTCCGAAGGCTTTTTGAATCAAGAGTTTCGTAAAAACCGAGGCTATGACGATTACCTGAAATATATGGAAAAGCACCCCGATACACCTGTTATTCAAATGGACACGGTCAAGGGCTGTCGTGAACAGGGAAAACGCCTTCTAACCATTCATTTCTGCAATACCAATATGATGCTTATGCTTTTAATGCGCGACGGCAAGGCTGATACGGTGGTGGAGCAGTTTGATATGCTGACGGGACTGTTAGGGCTTGAAGAATTTCGCAGAATATTTACGGTTATTCTTACCGACAACGGCAGTGAATTCAAGCATACGAGAGAATTGGAAACTACCGAAGCCGGCAAGAAAAGGGCAAAAGTGTTTTATTGCGACCCTCAGGCGTCCCGGCAAAAGCCGCAGATTGAGAAAAACCACGAATTTATCCGCTATGTTCTGCCGAAGGGCAAAACGCTAAATCCGTATACGCAAGAGGATATTACAGTGCTGATGAACAACATAAACAGTATCCGCCGGGAATCGCTCGGCAACAAGTCGCCCTATGAGGCTACGACCGATAAAAGAATATTTCGGTTAATGGAATTGATGGGGCTGCATCGTATACCGGCAGATGAGATTAACTTAACACCTACTCTGCTGAAAAGATAACTTAAACCAATTGCAGATAGTGACCGCAACATATTTTTTAACAAGGCAGGTTGCGTTCACTTTGACAAAACGGGATTTCAATCTGTCTGCTTTGTTATGCAAAACCGGCAGTGAAATATATTAAAAAACGGCTTTTCGAAATGGCATACGCTCTGAAAAGCCACAAATTCACTCTTATTTGGCTTTGTGAAGTTAATGTAATATATTTACCATTACTTCACTTTGTCATTTAAGTCAAAGACAATAATCAATCCTCATTTTTAATTTTTTCCTGTGCTGATCTCACGGCATTTTCCGCCTTTACAGCATTGACCTGCATTAAAATTTTTAATATGTATTCGGCAGACTTATCTGGCGGATTGGGATTGTGAAAATGATATTTAAGCTTTGGTTGTATCATTCCCACACCCCTTTGAATTTGTGTTACTAAATTCTATGTAAAAATAAATAGCAGTATTACTTTTTATTACGCGCCGGTTAATATCCTATTTATATTCTATCGGAATTTTTTGTGCGGTTTCAAGAAAACTTAAAATTTCATACTATGGAAAGCATTGTACCCTGATTGTATTGTCTAAGCGCAACAGGCATTCCGACGTTATTGGAATTAAATTTAAAATGAGTGTCATTATGATATTAAAAAATGCCTGTCATTTCAAAATGATAAGCATTTTTTAGGTTAATATTAGATTTTCACAGTTTAATTATCGTGCTCATTTTGAAATGATTTAAGGCCTTCATTGCGATATGATTTCGACATTTCGTGATGACTTTTTTATGACTGTCTTCTTCTAAATGGCCGAGATTGAAGACCCTCTTGCTTGCGGTCGTAACGAAGGGCATTTTTTCGTCATTTTAAGGCTTAAATCATTACAAATTCCAGAAAGAGCAATTGATCATCGGTCTCCTAAGGCACAATGTTCTGTTCGATCCTACCCGTCTTGTTTAGTTTTATTTTTCTCTTGACTTTTCATAGCTGGTCTCATATACAACAAAACAAAGAACAAGCAGCCGCCTAACAGCAACTGCTTGCACGCAATTTCTCATTTTAACTCTTTACCCCAACTATTGACAAAGGGCCTATTTTTATAAATATTTAATACTTTGCTACCTAAAATGACACTTTCATATAGCCCTGCGTTTATAAGGCGAAAGCCTAAAGCCTATAAACAGCAATACCGCAAGGGACGCGAAAAATGCGTAACATGCCGCTTGCGTATGCTGTGCGCCGTCGGTTTTCGGAATAAGCGAAATATCCGTAAGCTTTCCCGTAGTGTAAGAAACGCTGTCTGCAAAAAGCGTCCACGCAACATCATTTGTAAGGTTAAGCTTAATTTCATCTGTTCCGAGGGGCAGGTTATCGACCGTGGCGGTAACAAGAACGAATTTTTCTGTTCCCGCAATAGTCGTAGGTGCGGAAAGCGTATAATCTACCGTTTTCCAAGCCGCAGAAACCGCGTTTTTGGTCTGAACCGAAAAGTGCTTTGCTTTATCGAAATATCCGTCGGCTATTACAAGTCTTATTTTCACCGATGTTATTTCCTTATCGTAAACCTTATAGCTTATATAGCCGTCCTCGCCGTCGGTTTTGCCGGCTACGCTTAAGCCCGTTTCGGGGTGCTCGGCAAACGCCTGCATATTATCAGAATGACTGTATACCTTTGAAAAATCGGCAAGCTCATCCGTAAAATCTCCGTATATTATCCCCGAAGAACCGTCGCGGCTAATTTTAAATTCGGCGCGGTCAAGGAAAAGCGTCCACGCAACGTCATTGAGCAATGAAATTTTAACCTTTTTAACGTTTGCGGGCAAATCGGCTGTTAAAACGGTGCTTTTGAAATTATTGTTTGTCGAACCGCTTATATCGGATATTTCGCCGCCCAGAAGGTTTATCGTTTTCCAAGCCTTGCCTACCAAAACCTCTACCTTTATATCGCGCGCGGCGTCAAAAAAACCTGTATAAAACTGTATTCCTATTTTCGCCGAGGTGATATAAGCGTTATTTTCGGCGGCATAGGTTACCGAGCTTTCCGTATTTCCGTTTCCTCTGCCCATTACGCTGAGCCCCGTTTCGGGGTGCGGGTTGTGAAATTCAAAATTATCGGTATGTGATTCGACTTTTGAAAAATTCTCAAACTCATCCGTCAGGATAATATCTTTAACCTCGGGCTCGTCTTTTTTGCCGCCGTCGTCGTTTTTACCGCCGTTAATTACCTTTACATCCTTAAGCGTTATGCCAAGCTCATCCAAAAACAGCGTCCACACCACGTCGTTTAAAAGGCTGATTTTTACAAAGCATGTGTTTTCGGGCAGCGCCGCGCTTAATTCCTGTGTTTTAAAAACGGGGTTTGCTGCGCCTTTAATATCCTTTGTCTCCCCCTCTGTGAGCGGAGCGTTTACCCATTCGTCCGTATCGGAAATTTTGTATTCAAGCCTTATATCCCGCGAATACAGAACATAGCCCTCAGCCTTTTGAACGCCGAGCTTCACCGCCGAAAAGTATTTCCCTTCGGGGGCGTTATACGCTACCGAGCTTTCACCGTCGGTTGTTTTTCTGCCTATAACGCTCAATCCCGTTTCCGGGTGATTCGGGAAAACATCAAAATTATCCGTTTTAAAATCGGGCTTTGATAAATCGGAAAAATCATCGGTTAAAATATCTCCGCCGGAAGTATCGGGTTCTTCTTCACCTGAGCTTCCTTTTTTAATATCCAATGTTACGGAATTTATAAAAAGAGTCCAACCCACATCGTTAAGCAGCGATATTTTAATTTCCGCGGTCTCTGCGGGCAATTCACAGTATATCTTCTGAAGCTTAAAGGCAAGCGTTTCCTTGCCGATAATATTTTCTTCACCTTCCTCCGTCATTACAAGAGACTTCCACTCGGATTTTTCGTCGGTTCTGTATTCCGCCTTTAAATCTCTTGAAACACTCACAAAGCCGCTGTATACCTGTAAGGAAATTTCCACTCTTTTAAATGTGTCGCCGTTTTTCGCCGTATATGTAACCGAGCTTTCGTCGGTCACGTTTTTCCTGCCTATAACGCTTAAGCCCGTTTCGGCGTGGCTTGCAAACATATCCCAGTTTTCGGTATGGGCAGAGACCTTGCTCCAGTCTGTCATATCATCGTGTAATTGCGCGTTATTTTCAGCTGATAAAGGCAACACGCACACTCCGAGCGTTAATGTCAGACATATAAGAATTGCAAATAGTTTTGATGCTGTTTTCATATTCAATCCTCCCCGTTAATTAACAGTGGCTGCATATTCATAAACCGAATTTAATACTATCGCAACATACGGAATTTTAGAATTTCCTAACGGTACCGTGGCGGAAAATTTATTCTTATATTGTATTAAATAATCCACATCTCCCACCGAGGCTGCCGCCAATGCAATAAAGCAATAGTAATCTTCCTTAAAAGCAACAGAACCGATATCAAATCTGCGTTTTACATCATAATATACAGACATTTTCTTCTCTGTGTCAACGGCATTGTAAATAACCGGGAATAATTGAGCCAAGCCGGAAGGATAATACTCATTCAACAAATACTTATTGGATACTGTACCGTCTTCCTTATTTATTCCTGTTTCAAAATAACAATTTTTGTTCCACAGTTGTTTATTAAGCTCGGTTTTCAGCTGTGATGATTTTTCAAGACAATCGTTTGCTAAGTCGTTCTCATCCAAAAGCTTGAATAATTTTTCAGATTCAAGCAGAGCCGCATATACCTCGCTGTTATCCATAGTATATATTACGGGATGATCTTTCTTTGCGTATGTCAGACCGTTATAAAGTGTAGAAATCATTGAATTATAAACACTTATAACATCTGATTTATGCTCTGTAATAAAATTAATATCTCCGGTTTTTTCACAATATTTTTCAAGAAGCATTAAAAATGTTGCCGCATAGGAATCGGTTGAATCATATGTGCCTTTCGGTTTTTCTACATTATTTTCAATGTAATAATCGTAAATGGTCCCATCGGCATTCAAATGATCAAAATGCCAATTTATGTACTTTTTTACATTTTCGGCATACAAATCCGGACGGTTTAATAAGGCAATTGCAACATAGTCGGAAAAATAGGGATTTATGCTTTCTGCTCCCTTAGTATCTGCGCGAGTCGGAAATGCTCCGCTTTCCAGCTGTAATCCGGACAGGAAAATCAAATCGTTATCCGCAAATTTTTTCAACTCATTGATTTTTCTGATATTTTCAACCTTTTCCGCACTTAGCAGCTCTGCCACTCCCAATAAGTGCTTTCTTAGAGCGGCTATATCCTTTGCATCAATTAAATCATCACCGTCAAGATCAAATTTTAAATCACCCGTCTCATTTGCCATATGTTCATTTAATATAATTAAATCAAGAATATTCACGCTGCCGTCATTATTAAAATCCCCCACCGGTTCAGCCCGTACAGGATCTTCCTTGTATTTGATCGCAACATTATTGATATAATACGTCCAATTAACATCTTTGCTATTTACGGATATTCTTATTTTTTTAGTGTTTTTAGGAAGTCCCATATATGAAAGCTTTGATAGGGTGAGGTTTGAAACGCCGATCGGAGTACTCAAAACAGCAGTGGCTTTTACCGTATGCCATTCATCAGAATCAGCTGTTTGCGCTTTTAAAATAAGGTGCTCGGGTGCTGTATAGTCGAAACGGTAGCCCGTATCTGCAACAACCTCCAACAACTCCCTGCCGTCACAGCTGTATTCAATGTAATTATCACCGTATTCTGGAGTCGTTGACGTCACCACGCTGTCATTTATATTCTGTTCATTTAATATTTGCAAATTATCCGTATGATTTGAAGATATGCTCCAATCGGTCAGACTGTCAAACTTATAAGCCGTGTTTTCAGAAAAATCGGTGTTCTTTGATTGTTTAAACAGCCAATCCGTTACATCATCCATCGCCTTAAACCATATCCCGTGATTTTCGCCGACATATTCCGTGTAATGTGCATTTTTACTGCCAAGGGATTGGAGATTCTCATACATAGCACTATTCGCGTCAATATTTACAACATCGTCTTTCGTACCGTGAAAGCTCCAAATCGGCAAGTCCTTGATTACACTCGCTTTTGTAGGATCGCAGCCGCCGCAAATCGGGGCTATTGCCGAAAACAATTCGGGATATCTGGTAGCAAGCTCATAGGTGCCGAAACCGCCCATGGAATACCCAAGCGCATATATTCTTGAGGAATCTACGTTATAGGTGCTTTTAACCTTTTTCAACAAATCTCTTGCAGCCAATAAAGCGGGAGTCGGAGTCAAATCATCCTGCTTATATATTGCGGTAGCGGCGACATTACCCATAGCGTCCCTGTCTCTCCAATGTTGCCCCTTTGAGTTGTCGGCAATGGGTGCCAGTAAAATACAATTATAATTACCTTTAAATACCTTATCTCTGAAATATTCGTAACCGCTTCTGTCGGTGTCGCCGCCAAAACCGTGCATAAATAACACCAACGGAAGAGTTTCTTTGCCGTCATACCCCGCAGGCACAGTCAGATAATATTCAAGAGTTGTGCCGGAAGAATTTGTGAAAAACAATGTCTGTTCATTGTACGCCTTATCCACTTCACTTGCCCCGCTTACTTTTAATTTTAATCTGTCAAGAAACAAAGTCCATGCAACCGGATTTTTTAGTTGAAGCTTAAGCTTTGTTGTGTTGTCCGGCACAGAAACGGCGGTGGCCGTCACAGATTTGAAATTCGGTTTTTCTGCACCGTCGATTTCCTTTTCCGCGCTCATTGTCAACGATAAACCCTGCCAAGCACCGTTAGAGTAAGCCGAAACGACAAGATCTTCTTCTTTAAAGTGAATAGTATGCTCCACTACATCGACAGAAACCGCGGTTATTTTTTTGCCTTCAAACGAGTAGATAAGGCTGTTTTCGGAATCGGTATTGTTTTCGGAATCGGTATTATTCTTTCCGACAACCGAAAGTCCGAAATCAGGGTGATTCGGGAATATTTCCCATTTTCCTACTTTTTCAATACCCTGCATCCAAGTGTCGTAGTTATCCGTAAAATCATAGGTTTCCTCGGCAAATGCAGAAGACGGGGCGATGAAAAGCGCCGATAAAATCATTAGAACCGTACACATAAGAGAAATAATACGTTTTTTCATAAATACAACCTCCCATTTTATATTGGTGCTGTTAAATGGCATCCGCCATTGCCAAAAAACAGATGGAGCTATATAATGCTGTGAATTTCTCCGTTGCTTTCAAGCACGGTAAGAATCTCCTCGCAAAGCATTAGGCAGCGCGGTAAATGAAAAGGTCCTTTCCACAAAGAGCCCTTTTGTGTGTGTGAAACGCTGCCGTCTCTGTGCAGATAGCCGTACCACTCGCCGTATTCCCTATCCGCAAAATGCGAAAAGGCATAATCGTAGGTCTTTTCAAACATATCCCAATATTTTTTATCCTTGGTTACGGCATATGCAAGCAATGTGGATATTAAAACCTCGTTATGCACCCACCAAAGCTTCATATCCCATTCCAGCTGCTCGCACGGTCTGCCCAGCACGTCAACAAAATAGAACATTCCGCCGTTTTCCTTATCCCAGCCCCGCTCTGTATGCCAGTCAAGCAAATTGAGCGCCTTTTTCATAAGCTCATCATCCTTGGAATAAAGCGCCTCGCACATAATAAACCACGAGTTTTCGCAGGAGTGACCGGGGTTAACGGTTCTGCCCGCGGGGTTATCTATCATACTGCCGTCGCTTGCAACCGTTTCAAGCACACACTTAAGTTCGGGCTTGTAGTGATATTTCAGTATATCTCCTATTACCTCGCGCACCGCGGCGGTATAGTATTCCGCCCTTTCGGGAATACAGCGGCGCAGTATCTGCCCTGAGCTTATAAGCACCATAGGCACTGCGGAATCGCGCTGACTTCTTGTTTCGGCATATGATTTCGGCGTGATTTTAAAAGGGTCGTTTTCGGGGTGGCGGTACATATCGAGCATCATATCAAAGCATTTTGCCGCCTTAGACAGAGCCTCGGTATCGCCCGTAAGGGCGCCGTATTCAGCCATGCCTATAACATAAAAGCTTTCGGAATACATATATCTGCGTTTTCTCAGCGGTCTGCCGTCGCGCGTTACGGTAAAAAACATTCTTCCGTCGCTGTCGGTGCAGTATTTTTCAAGAAATTCCTTACCGCTTTTTGCCGCGTTAAGCCAGCTCTCCCTTATGCCGTACCTTGCACAAAGTGCGGAAAACGTCCAAAGGCAGCGCCCCTGAAACCAAACCGATTTATCGTCGTTGTAGCTTTTGCCCTCTCTGTCTACCGAGGTTATAAACCCGCCGTATTCCTTATCTATAAGGTCGCTTTTCTCCCAGAACGGAATACAGTCGTCCAAAAGAGCCGAGTGAAAGTGATTTTTGTATTCGGTAAATATTTTATTTTTCATTGCCGTTTTCCTCCTTGGTTTTAAGGTAATTCATATATTCGCTGTAAAATTTTTCGGTCTCGGCAAGACCCAAATTCATTCTGTGCCCCGGCTCATTCATAATTCCGGTGTATTGGTAGCCGTATATCTGCTCCAATTTATCGTAATTCTTCATTTCTTTAAGCAGATCGGGTATTTTTTTGGGGCGAAGCCCGTCTGTAAACGGAACGGCGAACATTTCCATATCAACCCAGAAATGCGTTCCCGTCTTGCGGCACATATTCATAATTTCATCAATATTATATTCGCTCCTTGCAAATGCAAAGGGAATTATAATATCAAGGTTTTCGAGTATCGGCAGCCATTCCTTCTCATACCAGTGCATATGGATGTTGTTAGGGGCAAGCGCCACCGGCTTTGTGGGGGTAAGCCGCCTTACAAATGCGGTGTATTCTTTGAAAAAGCTTTGTATATCCTTATATTTCTCATTCGGAACAGCGGGATAATCAAAGTATAACGAGCCCATAATCTCCTCGGAAATATACCAGCCGTAAAATGATTTATGGTGTCCGTAGCGTTCGTTCAGCTCCATAGTCACCCTTTTATGCCATTCAAGAGAGTCGGGCGAAAATTCAAACCACGCATACATACCCACCCCGGGAAAAACATGCATTTCGCACTCGTCGGCGGCAGTCAGTATAACCTCTAACGGGTCTTCGCACTTTATTGGCATTCTGTTTTTGTAAAGTTTACTCGGATAAAAAGCTTTTCCGTCGTATGTATCCACGGTCATATTGTGCTGATAAGCGTAATTTCCCGCGTCAAACACATTCTGAATAAGCACCGAGGTAATTTTAGCCTTGTGCATGGAGTAGATTATCTGCCGCCAGCCGTCGGCGTCAAGGTTCTTGAGCCCTTCGTTAAAATAAGTACCCTCTGCCTCGCTCCAGTGGTAAAGCGTTATCCAGCAGCCGTCTATCATCCCGGTGGACGGCACATCCGATTTTACAACCTCATAAGGTATGTGTATTGTTTCCTCTGTATTGCCGTCGTTGTCCTTAAAGTTTATTTCAAACTCAAATTTTCCTGTTGTACCGCTGAGGTCGGGATATATTCTGTTAGATTCAAGTACTTTTTTAAGGTCGTATTTTCCGAGCAGCGCCTTACCGCCTGCGGTAACCGCGTAAATTTCCGCCGTGCAGGCGTTAGCCGTTGCTATTTTCAATTCCGGCGACACCTTATCCGAAATTCTTGCCGCAGGAATCGGCGTACAGTAATTTTTTTGCATTTTTCCCTCTCCGTATCTATTTTAAAAGTGCATTTGCATCGTCCACCATTTTTTGATAGGTGGTTTCGTATTGCGCAAGCTTCTGGTTAATATCCTCGCCGTTTCTCACATCATAAAGCAGATAAAACGCACCGTAGCCCTGCTCTAAAATTCCGTCTGTATACGTCGGTATGCACAGATTTTTTGCAAGCTTATCATACATGGCGCGGTTTTCCGCATTTTCAAGGGCTTTTTTCTCCTTGTTATCCTCATCGGCAGCCTTTAAAATCATATCTATAAGCATGCCCGCGCTGTAAGGAGCGTCTGAGCCGTTGGAAATGGCGTAGCCTGTGGAATGTCCGAAGCTTTTACCGTCCTTATTATCAGGTCCTGCGGGGAAAGCCGTCACCCCGAAATCAATTGAGACCGAACCGCTCTTTTTCAAGGAGTTAAATGTCGCTTCTTCATACGCGTATGCGCCGTGCATAGCCGCCTTACCCTTTAAAAACTTATTCTGACCCGTAACATAGCCGCTGCCGCAGATAACGTTTTTATTGAATATATCCTGAACCGTTTCAAGCGTGTGGCGCATTTGCGGCGACTTTATATTAAGCGTATATTTGCCTTCCTTAAACTCGACCGCCGTGCAGTCGTTCGATGCCTGAAATACCTCGTCAAACATATTCTCAAGCCCCGCAATACCTGCATCTGAGTCGTTGCACTCACGCGCTATTTCAATAAAATCGTCCCAGGTCCAGCTGCCCGATTCATAGCGCTTGCGCGGCTCATCGCGGTCAAAGCCGTTTGCTTCCATAATATCGCGGTTATAATAAAGCACATACGGAGTAGCCGAAACTCCCGCGGCATAATACTTGCCGTCGAATTTAACAAACGTGTCCATTACATCGCTGTTGTGCCCTGTTACGCTGAGATCCACATAATCGTTAACTGGGGTCAGATAATTTTTCTGGTACATTCCGAGGTACTGATCCACGCTTATATAAAATACGTCTATGGGGTCTTTGGCGGCAATTTGCGCCGCCACCTTTTGATTCCAAAGCTGCTCGCCCACAGCCTGAAGAATTTCCACCTGCTTGCCGTAGGTTTTTTCAAATTCCTTTATTGCCTTTGTGTAATAGCTGTCCTTATCGCTGCCGTCGTACCCAGGCACCAAAAACGAAATTTTTTTAGGCTCTTTGGCAATTTTCTCTGCGCGCTCACCGTCCGCCGCGCCGCCCGTTCCGTTTTTCCCGCACCCCGCAAATACCGCCGAGATCATACAGATACAAAGCGCCGCGGAAATTACCGATTTTATTTTTTTCAATGTAATCATCCTTTCTGTGAAAGCTTTTCTATCATAACCGCAGCCGCAAGGCATACTCTGCCCGCGTCCGCGTTATAAAGCGGGTAAGCGTGATTTTTCATTGCTTTTGTATAAAGCCGCATATAGCTTTCCACCCTGCCCTCGTCGCCCATAATTGCGGCGGCATAAACGACCGAGCCCCAAAAAAAGCTGTCGGGCAGACTTATTTTTTCCCAGCTGCTTTTCTTTTCGCCTGTGGAAAAATTATCGTTAAAGCTTTTATACAGCCGCCGCGCCCTCTCGCTTTCGGGCTTTAGAAGTCCGCTTGAAATCATAAACAGCTGAGATGTGGCGCAGGGGTAAAAATCGCTCCACGCAAATTTATAGGCAACCGTACCGTCGGGGGATATTGCCGTTTCGTAATAGCCTTTTTTATTCCAAAGCAGATTTTCTATCCCGTTCGATACCTTTTCCTTTGCCGACGTTATTTTACCTATAAGCTCCTTTTTATCCGCAAAAACGCTTTTATAAAGCTTTTCCGCAGCCGCAAGCCCCTCGTAAACCTCGCAGTTATCCATAAGATACTGTATTTTATAATCGGGCTTTGTTGTTGTAAGCTCTCCCTCAAAGGTTGCCAAAAGCGCGGCGGTCACGCGGTCAATATCTGCGCCGTTTTGCTTTATGTATGCGGCGTCTCCGCTTTTTTGCCGGTATTTTTCCAGCACGCAAAGAAAGGTTGCCGCATAAGAATCAACCGAATCATAATGCTTTTTGCCGTTATCGGTGTTTACCGTTTCCCGCTTCACCTTTCCGCCCGATACCTCCGCCGTGTAATCGTAAACGGTGCCGTCAAGCCCGTTATAATCCGTATCGGCAGTATTAAGGTGCGAAAAGTGCCAGTCGGCATATTTTTTAACCTGATCGAAGTATTTATCGCTTTCAAGCATTGCAAGCGCCGCAAAATCGGAAAAATAGGGGTTAAGCGTCAGCTTTCCGTCCGCCGCATATGTCATGGGCAAAGCTCCGTTATCAAGCTGAAGCGCCGCAAGCCACGCGGTCTCTCCTTCAACTATTTCCTTGTAAAGCGATATTTGCTCTTCGCGGCTCAGCGTTGCTTTTTTCAAAATATCGGCTGCCGCAGGCGGCGTTTGAGAGCTGTCTGTATGCCCACTCGTTTCAGAAGAAGGGCTTTTTTCATTTGCACAGCCCGCCGCGGATATTACAAAAAGCGATGTCAGCACGGCTGCCGTTAAACGTATACCTGTTTTCATCCTACAATACCGGTCCTTTCTATTCCCTCTGTAAAATATTTTTGCACCACTGCGTAAAAGCCTATCAGCGGCAGCGCGGTTATAAGGCACGCCGCCGAAAGTATGGAATCGCTGAGCAGCTTTATATCCGAGCCTGTTGTAAGTCCCGACATATTTTGCAGCTGATTGCCAAGCGATGTTGAAACGCCCGTAAGCGCAATGGAAAGAGGAAAATTTTTATTGAGCAGCATACCCGTAAGCGAATAATCGTTGTAATACCAAACAACCGAAAACACCGTTACCGTAAGTATTGCCGCGGAAACGTTGGGCACCATTATTTTTATAAAGGTTTCAAGCGGGTTGCAGCCGTCAATAAACGATGCTTCCTCAAGCTCCTTTGGCATATTTATAAAATACTGCCTGAAAATAAATATATACAGTCCCGAGCGTATACCCGTTCCGAGCAACGCCTGAATATAAAACTGCGCGTAGGTGTCAAGCAGACCCATTGTTTTAAGATTTACATAGAGCGGTATCATATACGATTCCGTAGGAACTATGATATTGAAGATCAAAAGCCCGAACAGCAGATTTCGGAATTTAAACCTGAAACGCGCAAAGCCGTAAGCGATAAAAAGACACGAAACCACCTGAAAAATAACGCAGGGCAGCACAATAAGCAGCGTGTTTTTAAAGGACTCGCCGAATTTCAGCAGTTCAAGCGCCGTTTTAAAGCTGAAAAGGTTAAACCCGCTCGGAATCCATACAACTGTCGGGTCAAGCGTATCATTTACGGATTTGAAGGAGTTTGAAAGCATAAACAGCACCGGGTAAAGCATTACAAACCCCACACCCACCAAAAATACGGCGCGCAAAATTGATTTCACAAACCCTGCAGAGCGCTTTTTTGAAAGTATTATCTTCTTGTTCATTTCTACGCCCCTTAATTACCCGAATAAACAACAAACCGCTTCGAAACAAGCTGTATCAAACCGATTATAAGCAGAATACAGAAAAAATATATTACCCCTATGGTAGCGCTGTATGTGTAGTTATTATTTGTGTAATAGCTCCGCAGCAGCTGCATTACCTTATTATTGTAATCGGTAAAACCGTCTATCACCGTATATATAACCGAGACCAAAAGCGTGGGTGTAACGGTCGGAAAGGTTATCTTCCAAAACTTTTCCCAGGCGGTTGCGCCGTCCATTACCGCCGCCTCGTAAAACGAAGATGGGATATTGTTTATAGCCGAAAGCAGCAGTAATATTTGCACGCCGCTTTGCCAGGTTAAATCAAACATACTGTTTATAATATCGGTGATTGATTTCGTAACCGCCTCGGGCAGTCCGAGTTCCGAAAAAACCGCCACCAGATCAGGGGCTTTAAACATATATCCCGGCGACATATCCGTAACGCCGGAGCCGCTCATCATAACCTTATCCTGTAATATACTGATTATTACGCCCGAGGCGATTATAACAGGAAAGAAAAATACGTTTCTTGCAAGACTTCTGCCTATAAACCTTTCCTTTAAAACCACGGCTATAAGCAGGCTGAACGCCGTTATCATAACCACGCGCGGAAAGACCGACGCCACAGACGCCGTAAGATACTGAAGAAAGAAGGTATCCTTTGTGAAAAGGTACGAATAATTGGAAAGTCCGGTAAAATCGGTTTTAAATCCGTTTCCGCTGACGGTAAGATTACAAAAGGAATATATAACCGATTGCGCCATGGGAACGGCGAAAAACACCGTTATACCTACAATCCACGGAGCTATAAAAAGCCACGCCCAGCGTGCTTTCTGCTTTTCAAGCCCGCCGCCTTTATTGCCTTTCATAATCATTCCTCCCCCTTAAGACTCCACCCGATAGGTGAAAAGCCCTTTGCCGGAACGGATATACCGCCGTTTTCATACGGCACATCGCCGTAATTTGCATATACGCCCATACCGTTTTCAAAAAGAGTTTCGGTAACATCGGGCGATAAACGCCTGTGCGAGACTATTTTCTTATCGGAAACGGCGGTAAGATACTCCGCCGAAATTTTATATTTGCTAAGCGCAGATGCCTTGCAAAGCCCGAAATCTATATATGAGTATTCATCGGCAAGCGTATCGGAAAGCTCTCCCGCATTTTCAAAGCCAAAGGCGTATTTCAGCGCCGTTCCCGCCTCAAGCGCCTTTAAAAATGCGGTGTTTTCATCACTTTGACCGTTAATATCGGGCGATGTCAGGTAAACCGAACCGTGCAGCGCCATTGCGTAAAACGGAATTTCATACTGTGAAAACAAATAGCTGCCCGAATAAAGCGGCGTATCGGTTATGGCATAGGCTGAGGAAAAGCCGTAAGCGCAGGCGTTCGGAATTACTATTTTCTCATTTTCCGAAAGACCCTTAAGAGCCGTTCGCCACAGCTGCTCGCTTTGCGCTCTGTCTACGGCATGGTCGCCGAGGTCGGAATATATCTTATTTCCGAGCGTTCCTACCGAATACCCCGCAGTTTTAAAGGTGCCGAAGCTTTTGCAGGCCGCAGCCGCAGCCGATGTAATTCTTTCGGGGCTTAAAAGATATTTAAAGGGTGCTTTATCCGTTTTTTGAAAGGTGCTCATTTTATACCTGTAATCAATTACGGGCTCTTTGCGCACCGTCTGCGCAGACGCGGATTTTTTGGAATATCCGTGTTCGCTCTTAGGCATATCGGTAAAATTCAGCTCCAAATACGCCTTTATTCCGAGCTTTTCGGCGGTGCTTAAAAAAGCGTTAAGCCCGCTTTTGCCTCCGAGAGCGCGCTCGGGCTTTAAATCAGCGGTAATTCCGCTTTCATCTGCATTTTTATACCAGTAAAGGTAATTCACCGAAAAATCTTCAGCGCCGCACTGCTTTAAAGTTTTTACCGTTTTTTCAGCCGCTTTAAAATCCGTAATCGGCATTACCCGCTTTACGGGCAGCCCCAAAACGCTTTGCTGCTTAACAGCCCCGCCTATAATATCAACAAACAGCGCGTCGCCCTTGGCTTTCAGGGCTTTAAGCCCCTCTTCCTCGGCAAGGTAATTTCTGTAAGAAGCCGCCATACCGTTGTAATCCGCCGAATCGCAAACGCGGTACTCCACCGAAAACTTTTCTGCGGAGCAGGGCTTGCCTTCAAACATATTGACCTGGGTGTTTTCAAAGGTCTTCTGGCTCACGCTCACAAGAATATTTTCCCTGTAAACATATTCCGCGCAAACGGTGGTATAGGGTCTTTTTGCCGTGCTGCCGTCGGCATTCACAACCGCCCTTGCCGCAGCGTTTGTAATAATTGCGCAAAATGCGGCGTTGTTTCTTTTTACTCCGAACACGGGAAGATAAGCCTTTGATTGCGGCAATGTTCTTGTGTTTTGCTCCACAGCGCAATCCTCGCCGTAAATTCTCGCCGAATACCTTTGCTCCGAATAGCCGAAGGAGGATATTGCTCCGCAGCCGTCGGGAATAAACACATACCCGTCGTCGCTGTCAGCGCCGGCGGAAAATCCCGGCAGCAGCGTTACGGAAGTAAGCTTTACAAGATTGCTCTTTTCCTTTATTTGCGAAGAAATTATTTCCGCACGAAAGCCGTAATCGGTAACCGTAAGCTCAATCGGTATTAAAAAGCCCGCGCTTTCAAAATAAAATTCAATTCTTGCACCGTTTTTTATCCTTTTAACCGAAAAGGTTTTCCTTTTAACGGCGGCGGATGTACTGTTTTGCTCGGAAATATTGGAGTCGCGGTCGGCGTATTTTATTTTAATCACGCTTGAAAGCTCCGAAACGGCGGCGGTTTTCAGTCCCTCAATGTCGTAGAGTCCGTCGGGAGTGCTTGAAAAAAGGGTGTCGTTTTTCTTGTCAAGCAATGTTACCGCCGCGTCAAGCGAGCTTACCGAAAGTCTGAAGCGGCCGTTTTCCGCGATAATATCCCCATCGTTTTCGGGTGAAAAATCAATCTGCGTCAGCTTTTCCGTAACCGTACCGCCGCTGTCGCTCGAACGTGAGGCAACCGATAAAAGAAGAATTATTCCGCCCACCGCACAAAACGAAAGCGCAAAACCGAGAATATTTTTTAAAAGTACCTTTCTTTTCATACAAACACCCCCTACGCCCTTATTTCGCTTATTACCATTGAAATAAAGCTCAAAAGCTGCGCGAACATACTGTACGCCACGGTGATAATAAGTATTAAAAGATACATACCGAAGACGCTGCCGAAAAGCACAAGCAGCGCCTTGCCGCCGCTGTACTCATGAACCTCTTTGTTGGAAACAAAAATGTGCACCGCCGTCCATATAAAACCGACCGACCTGATTATTCCGTAAAACGCCTGCTCTTTAAGCGAAAAAACGTTTGATGAAACCAAAAGCGTAACCTCGGTTATAATAAGCGGGATAAGCGCGTATGAGGTAAATATTATTATTTCACCGAATTTACCCTTGCCGTCCGCCAATGTGGAGACCGCCCAATTACATATAACAAACAGCAGGAATATTCCGAGAGTTTCGGCAAGTACGGCAAAAATATTGAACTGCCTGCCCGAATCGGGGTTATAGTGAAACGCCGTAAGCTGCGTGGATATAATGCCTACCGCCGTAAATACGCATAATATTACCGCCGCGCATATGCCGCTGCCCTGCTTTGTTTCTTTAAGCAGGGAATACCCCTTGAACGGGCTTTTGAGACAGTAAACCGGATAACCGTGCGGTCTTAATACGCGGTTGTATTCGTTTATAACCCGCCTTTCGCTTACCGTAAGCGCCGCAACAATACCGAGTAAAACCGCCGCGACACCGATAACTAAGAACACAAAGCCTTTGCGCATTGCTTCGTCCCGCCGTGCGGCAAATGCGTTCGAGTAGTTTTGCCGGCTGTTGCCTGTTTTGTAGTATTTCATAGCGCCGGCATAATCGCCCGTGCGCTCGCGGATTTTTCCCATACCTATATTGGCAAGCTCGTAATATGCGTCCTGCTTTAATATGGCTTTCCAATGCTCTTCCGATTCCCCGTACAGCCCTTTATTGTAAAGCGAAAGCGCCGCTCTTACATTAAGCGCGAAATCGGTCGGTTCAAAAATATGCAGTCCGCCTATACCGCTGTCAAGCACAATTATTTTGTCGCCGAGCGTATCAATCGCCACGGGCGATACAAACGTGCCCCTTCTGTTGCCCGCTCCGCCGAAGGCATAAAGCAGGTTGGTGCTGCCGTCATACTGAAAAAGGCGTTTTCGGGTTGAATCAAGCAGTGTTATATAGCCCTCGCCGTCAACCGCTATATCGGAAAACGAGGTGGTTATGTCAAGATTTGAAACACTGTCGAAATAGGTTTCCGAATCGCCGTAAAACGCCTCGTTGCCCTCGTCATCAAGCAATATATTCACACTGTTAGGGTTGATTTTCCTTACCTGTCCGCCGCTGCTGCCCGTTCCCGATTTTACGGTGTAAACAAAATTTTCACGGTCAATATCAAACTGAACAAATGAAACCGGAACGCTTCTTTGCAGACCCGCCGCAGCGTCGCTTGAAAGTATGCGCCGCCAGATTCGGTTCATAATAACCTTTAAATTCACTTCAACCCGGTTGCTGCCGAAAAATCCTAAAAAGCTGCCGTCCGTATCATATTGCAGAGCGCCCGAATATGTATTGGCCGAAATTACATATACCACACCTGCGCTGTCTGCCAATACATGGGTCGGTGCAAATTCAAAACCGCTTTCCACCTTATCGGCAGGCGGTGCAGAAATGACCGATGTGATATTACCGTTGCTATCCGCCGTATAAACCGCCGCGCCGCTTTTATCGGCAACATATATCTTATCGGACGCGGAAACAAAAATCCCCTCCGCACCGCTGAGGTCTACCCTGTTTCCGTTTCTTATAAGCCTAATATCTCTTTCAAACTCAAGGCTTGAGCTTAAAACCGCAATGCGGCTGTTGCCGCTGTCAAGAATATATATTTCGCCCTTTCCCGAAACATAAATATCCTTAGGGTCGTTAAGCTGCACCCCGCCGAAGCTTTTTTTGCCCGAAATCGGCGCATATGCCTTATACGGCTCGGGAACAGCCTGCGAAACACCCGATGAATCATAGGTATAGCTGAAAGAGGTCTCGCCGTCGGCAAAAACGCCGACAGACGCCCAAACACCCATAAAAACGGCAATTATTAAAATTATCAGCGGTTTGACGCGTTTCAAGAATGTTGCCCTCCTCTTTATTTCATTCCCGAGCTTGACATTGTTTCTATTATGCGTGATTGCGACGCTATGAAAAGTATTATCGGCGGCAGCATAAGTAAGAGCGAAAGCGCCGAACCCGCTCCTGCGCGGGCTGTACCGCCCGCCACAACCTGACTTAAAAGCGAGGATACCATTTTTATCTTTTCATCATACACTAACTGCGACATCTGCGTAGCGCCTGTAGTGTTCCATATTGTCTGAAAAGAAAATATCATAACGGTAAGCCACGCCGGTTTAACGTTGGGCATTGCAATCTGCCAAAATATTCTAAGCTCGCCCGCACCGTCTATTCTTGCCGCCTCAAGCATAGCCTCTGGTATCTGCCCCATAAAATTCATCATAAGGTAAAGCCCCAGTGCCGATTGAACCGAGGGCAGTATATATGCCCAGTAGGTATTTATCATACCGAATCTCGACATAACGATATACTGCGGTATAAGCATTGCGGCGGAAGTAAAAAGCAATGACCATTTAACAATATTTGAAAAAAGATTTTTGCCCACAAAGCTGTGCTTCGCAAGCGGATACGCCGCCATACTTGAAAGCACCAAATGCCCCACCGTTGCCGTTACGCTTATAAACACCGTATTGAAAACATACTTTGAAAGCGGCACCCAAAAGGTGTCGGCAAGAACGCCCACCTGAACAAAGTTATCGAGCGTGGGTCTTCTTACAAACAGGCGCGGCGGGAAAATATATATTTCGTCAAGCGGCTTAAATGCCGCACTCACCGCATAAATCGTAGGCAAAAGCATAAATAACGCACCGGCGAAAAGAAAAATGAATATAACCGCCGTGCCGCCGAATGAACGGTTAAGCCGCTTATGAAAACGCTTTTTCACTGAATGCTTTCACTCCCCCGTTACCGACCTATACGTCGGATGATATGCGATACCACAAAATTTGTAAACATCATCATAACAAACAGAAACACCGCGATAGCCGACGCATAGCCCATTTCAAAACGAACCGTTCCCACATCGAGCATATATGTAAGCAGCGTATCTGCGCTGTATTGCGTTGTGGGAAAGCCCGCAAGCGACTGCACAAGCGCCCCCACACCGAAGCATGCCGCTATCTGCATTACTGCGCTGAAAAGCAGCTGCGGCGCCATTGAGGGCAGCGTAATATACCAAAGCTCCTGCCAGCGGTTTTTTATACCGTCTATTCCGCCCGCCTCCGCAAGGCTTTTATCCATGCTCTGAAAGCCGGCTATGAACGTAAGAAAGCCCACGCCGAAGCTTGCCCAAAGTTGAACCGTTATAAGCGCGCCGAGCATTGTTTTTGGGTCGCTCAGCCACTGCTGCGGCTCGGAAATTACGCCAAGCTGCATAAGCACGCTGTTGGCTATGCCGTATTGGTCGCCAGAAAGTATCATAGCCCATATGGCATAAAGATTTCCGCAAAGCGCCGGCGCGTAAAAGCAAAAGGTCATAACCGTTCTGACGGCTCTGCCCATTTCATTTATCAGCCACGCTGAAACAAATGAAATAAGATAGCTGAGAGGCCCTGTTATAATTGCGAAAACAAGCGTGTTTTTTAAAACCTGCGGGAAAATCTCGTCATCCAAAAACAGTCTTTCGTAATTTAAAAGACCCGTAAATTTCGGCGGTTCAAGCATATTGAAATAGGTGAACGAAAGGCAAATTGCCGCAATAACCGGAATTACCGTAAGTAAAATGAATACGATCATATACGGAGCCATCATAGCATAGCTCACCGCACTCTTTTTAAGACGGGACGCAAGCCCGTATTCTTTACGTTTCACAAATTTCACCCGCCAAGCTCCGTTATTTTTCTTTTTATTTCCCTATCGATTGCAGCGTTTGCATTTTCCAAAGCAACCCTTGTGTTACCGTGCTGATACAACACCTCTCTGAAAGCGTTATCTATACACCTCGAGGTATAATATCCGCCGGGTATTTCGGGAATTTCTTTGACACACGCCCGCTGCCCGTTTAATATTTCAAGCTCCGCGCGAGTCCAGTTAAGATTGCCGAACGCTTCAAGATTAGCCGTTGCGTGCCTTGCCGCCGCACCCAAAAGGTTTTCTGCGGCTGTGCCGTAATCGGTCTGAACGTCGGCAGAGGTAAGCCACTGCATAAAGCGCCAGCAGTTTTCCTTATTGCGCGCGTTTTTAAACATTACAACCGCCGTGCCCGAAGCTCCGCCCGAGCGATCAATCCCAGCGTTTTTCTTTATTCCCGGCATAAGCTCCATTTTCCAAAGCCCGCGTATTTCGGGGGCTGCGCTCATAAGCGTGCCGTACATACCGTAGGACGCTACGGCAATGGGCATTTCGCCCGTTCTGAACCGCGTATTGAAATCATAGCTCAATTCAAAGCTGTACTGTGTGTAAAACTTTGTCCACAGTTCAAAAGCTGCAAGCGCCGCACTGTCGGAAAGGGCTGCGCCGGTAAGCGTTTTATTGTAAAAGCTGCCGCCGCACTGCATTAAAAGCGTGGGGAACAGATCCTTTGCGCCAAGTCCTAAATCCACCGCGCCCGACGCCGTAACAGCCGTATACGGCAGCCCCACGGTCATATTATTCCGCTGCAGCCTTGCGGTTGCGTCAAGCAGCTCGGTCCAGGTTTGCGGTACGGATATTTTAAGCTCGTTCAGTATATCCGTCCGAACAAACATTACAAGATATACCTGCGTAAGCGGCAGCGCATACACTCCGTTTTTTCGGGTGTAGGGCACAAGCGCGTCGTCCGTAAAGCGTTTCTCCGTTTCGTCAAAGCCTTTATATCCTTTAAGGTCTTCGAGCGCATTGCGGCTTGCAAGATTTATCGGCTGCCCGCGCGATACGCCTACTGCCACATCGGGGTTATTCCCCGTGAGCGCCGATTCCGTAAGCCCGCCCTGCACTAAATTAACGTTTACCGGTATTTTGGTTTCTTCGGTAAAATCCGATATAAGATTTTTAAGTATCTGCGCCTGGTCGCGTCCGTCGTTCAGCCATACGTTAACCGCTTCTGCCTCGTCATACTCGCTCATTGAGTCGTAATCATCGGAAAATGCGGAAATAAATCTTTTAAAAGAAAACACTGCGTTGCTTATAATATTTCCCTTGGCCGACGGCAGCCGATAGCCCTCTCCGTGAAATATAAGGTAATCAAGCTCCATAGGCTGATTTTTTGCGGAGACCGCAAAATCCGAAAGCAGCGATATATTACTTCTGAATGAGGAAAGCCGCGCCGGAATTTCCGACGGTTTTTTTGCAAACTCGCCCAGCTGCTCCGCCACGCGCTTAAGCCCCGAAGATCCGCCTGTTTTACCGCCGTTTGCCTTTTCATACATTTCCGCCGCGCTTGTCAAAGCCGAGGAAAGAGCGGAAAACCTTCCCCCTATATCGGGTATTTCACGTTCGAGGTAGTAGTCTCTGTACAAATCGGGGCTTGTGCTTGTAATCATTATTATTCTTCTGTAAAGGGTGTTCATTTCGCGGCTTACCGCGTCCACACGGTTAAGGGCCTCGGCAAAGCCGTCCGCCGTAACTTCAAGGCTTACGGTATTCTTGCCCTTTTTAAGCGGTATTAGGCAGACGCCGCCGTTTTCATCGGAAACCGTTTTATTTCTCCACCCGGAAGAATAGGGAAAGCTTACCGAGGAAAGCCCTTTATATGGTATTTCGCCGTTAATATAAATATTTCGCAGTACAGACATACCTATCTCGGTGTTTTGCCTGTATTTAAGAGTAAGGAAATAAAGTCCGTCCCGCGGGGCGTTTACCGTGTAGGTTATATACATCCCGGGCTTTGACCAGCCCGCGCCGCCGATTATATTGCGTTTCAAAGCATATGGGCTGTTCGGACTGGTTGCGGAATTTGAACGGTCGTAAACCGGGTAGAGCGTTCTGTCCGATTTATAAGCCGCGTCCTCCGCCTCTATGTAAATAAAAGTATCGTCCTTTATTATTTCCTTTCCCTGTTCCTCATAATTTTTTATCGCTTCGTTTTTATTTTTAAGATTTTGCGGCGGCAAAAGGCGCAGATCGCCGAAAATTATACCGTCCGAAAGTGCGTTAAAGCGCAGCACATTTTTGCCGCTTTCAAGCTTTACAATAAACGGTGAAGTGCTGTATCCCGAATAATCGGTTATTCCGCACTCCTGCCACACCGCAACCTGCTTTTGTTTTTGTATCAGGTCGTTCCCGAGACCGTCGGTTTTCATATCGCCGTCGTTTTCCCATACTCTTCTGAGGGTGCAGGAGCCCGCCTCCTCAAAAGGCTTTTCGCCGTTGAGCTCAAACGAAAACGCAAGCTCGTTCACCTTAGAGGTATCGGTAAGGTAGGAATATTTAAGAGATATATAATAAAGCGCGGTTTTCGGAATATCAAGCGTGTATTCCGCATATCCGCCCTCGGAAACCGCAAGACCCGTGTTTTCGCACGGTGTGACGGTTTCAGCGTTTACCGCCGCGGAAAGAACGCCGCGGCACTCGCCGTCGGCATAAACCGTATTTTCGTTTTTCAGCATATATCGGTAATAGGAGTCTTCCGCAAAGAGCGCTGCCCCCTCTTTACTCTCTGCCGCCGCGCCGTTTGAATACAGTGCAGCGCCTGCGGTAATAACCGCCAACAAAACCGAAAGAGCTTTTAAAAATACTTTTTTCTTTTTCATAGCGCTACTTCCCATCCGACTGAGGTTCTTGTGCCTGTTCGTTAATAAATGTCACGGGAGAACAGCCCATTGTACGCCTGAACGCCTTATTGAAGGTCTGAAGATCCGAGTAACCGAGCTTCAGCGCCGCCTTTGTCTCGCTTATTTTACCGTACTGCATCATTTCTATTGCCTTTTGCATTTTAAGATTATTTATATATTTCTGCACGGTAAGCCCTGTCGCCTTTTTGAACGTATTGGATATGTATGATGGCGTGTAGCCCAATTCCTCGCACATCTGCCCGATTTTTATTTTTTCGTAAATATGCTCCACAATGTAGTTCGCCGCTATTGAAAATGCGCGCGAAGATGAATCGGGGTTTATAACATCGAAATAAGTAGCCGTTTTGGTTTGCGTAAAAGCGCGGTAAACCGTAATAAGCATCTGCTTGATATATGCCGCTACCATGGAATTATAAAATTCGCCCCTGTTATATATCTCATCAAGATTTTTGGTAAGCGGCGCTAAAAGCTCGCGGCAGTTTCCTGCGGAAAAAACCTTTGTGCTTTCATAAAATCTTTTAAGCGCTACTATATCCGCGTCATGGGTAGTGCTGTCAAAATCAAAGCCGATATAACCGTACCGCAGGTCTGAACCGGTGGTCTGAATTGCGTGCATAGAGCCTGCGGGCGAAAAATGAACGTAGCCCTCCATTAAAAGCTCGGTTTCGTTATTTGTGGTAAAAAGCCCCTCGCCGCTTATAACATAGCTTATTTCGTGACACCACTGCTTATGCAGCGGAACCTGATAACCCGAAAGACAGCTCAGATCCCCGAGCTGGTAAAGCGTTATGCCGGAAAAATTAACTGCTGTTCCCTCAGTATTATCTTTAAAAAGCTTATCAAAATGAAACTGCCTTCCATGCACCTGCATTCAGCGCTCCGCTCCTTAATTTATTTTTTCTTTTTGCTTTTCACAATAAGCACGGCACACACGACTGCTGCCGCCGCCACTGCCGCAGACCCCGCAGCAATAAGCACGGTCACGGTATTTTTGCCGCTTTCCGATTGCGGCTTATCGGTATCGGACTGTGTACTGCCGCTTGAAGAGCCGTTTGTATCCGTGCTTTCTTCCTTTTCGGTCTCTGACGCTTCTTCTGTGCCGTATTTGACCGTTACGGTATTAAGCACGGTGTTCCAAACGCAGCTGTCCTTTACGGTGAAAGGGTTTATCTGTATTTTTATAAACTTACAGCCCGGTTCTATTTTGTCGCGGTTGGTAACCGAAGACATCATCCAATACGCCATTTCCTCATTTATGTAAAGGTTTTCGTCAAATGTCTGCGGTGTGGTTTTGATCTTAACCTGTTGCCAATCTCTGTTGTTTTCGGAAACGAAAACGCTTATATCGGTATCAGCGTCGCCCAAACCGTTTACGTGCATACAGTCTATTTTAAACGAAATTATATCGTCGTCCATTTTGTAAACCACATATTCCGTTCCGCCGACATCCCCGTTTTCGGAATACTTTTCGTAAAAGGTCTCGCCTGTATCCTTGTTCTTTTCGTAACGCATTTTATCCGATTTTTCAAAGCAAAGCGGGTAATTATCTTCTAATGTGTCCTTAAATTCGCCTACTTCGGCGTTTGCGGTAATACACGGTACGGCAAATACCGAAATCACACACAAAATAACCGTAAACAACTTTAACAGAGCTTTCATAAAGAAATTCCTTTCCGAATCAGATTTTTCTATATTTATATTATACACGATTTTTAAATTTTTTAAATGGTTTTATTTTCAGTATATTTGTGTCACAATTTATTTATATTAGTCTAAAAACACCATTTTTTTATCATATTGTAGGTTTTTAGTATATTCATTGACCTAATAATGTTGTCTGCTTTTGCTTTTTTAAGCAAAAACAGGCTACCGCTGTTGTAAAGGGCGGCAGCCTGTTCGGATATTTATTATACTGTTTTTAAGAGCTTTTTACGCATATTGATAAGATCGCTTCCGTCAAGCTTACCGTCATGATTAAAGTCGCATGTCGGTATTTTCTTATCAGCCGCTTCTGCAACGGTCTTTTTCAAATATACAAAATCCAATATATTTAATACGCCGTCACCGTTGGCGTCGCCGGTGGTATATACATCGTTGAAAACATAGACCTTATCGATTATAGCCGTATAATTGGTGTAATTTTTACCGTTGGGGTCAAGGGTTATTATAACCGCGTCGGTATTGAGCGGCAGGTTATTACAAAGCAGCTTATAGCGGTAAACGCTGTACGCTCCGTTATCATTTACAATGTTGCATTTTGTAAAATCAAACGCAAGCGGTGTGAGGGTATCGCCCGAAACGGCGGTTAAGGATACACTGTCCTTTATATCCTTGAAAAATGCGTCCATAATAAGCATTTCCATATAAACCGAGGTGATTTCCTTCCCGCTTTGCGCCGCGTAACGTATAACCCCTGCGGCTTCATTCGCATCCTTGGTAACTCCGTAATATGTGTTTGCACCGAAGGTTTCGCTGCGGGTCTTTACATTGCTGCTTTCAGACGTTTTTTCAAGAGTGTCAAGCTCATCAATCATAACCTTTGCGGAAACAAGCTCGGCGCTTATCTCGTCAAGTCTTAAAGTATAGCCCACCCCGCCTGCGGCAAAATTATCTGCGGCATGGGGTGCCAATGAAATGCGAAGTGCGGTTGTTTTATCGGGCAGTGCGGAGGCGTTCGAAATCAAAGCCCTCGAATAGGTTTCCTTACCTGCTGCCGTTTCACGACTGTTTATTGTAAGCGACACTTCGGTAAATAGGTCCGAGCCCTCTGTCAATGCCTCAAGCTTTATAAGGTAATCACAGGAATAATTCTGCACAAACGCGTCCATTAAATAAAGAGCGGCGTTAAATTTTGTTATATATTTATCCGCAAAATCATAACGTAAAACACCGGTTTTACTTCCGTCCGTTCTTTGCGCCGCAAATATATATTTTTCACCGAATATATCGTAGGTCTTTTCCATATTATCCGAGGAGAAAGTTACTCCCTCGGTCTCGTTAAACAGTGTCGGGTGTTCGCCGTTTGAAGTGGTGTAGCTGTATGTCTCGGTGTAGCCCGAGAAAACCTCGTCGAACGCCTCGGTCGTAAAGCTTGCCGTTAAGGGTTCGCTTTCCAGTCCGAACGACTCCGCCGCCTTAACCGAAACCGTATATTCGGTATTGACCGAAAGTCCCGAAACCGTAAAGCTTTGCTGCGGCTTCATATTGTTTATGTCAATATAATAATCGGTTATAAACGTCTCGCTGAAATCGCAGTTGCCTGTTTTATTGTTTGTTAAGGTTACATTATAGCTGTGAACATAGTCGCTGTGAGCAGCCGACGGAAAAGCTATCCCGGCAGAATCGGCACTGACGCCGCTGACGGTTATTTCCGCATTTTTGGGAAATGCCGGGGCGGTTCTTTTATTTATTCGCGCGTCGGTATATACAAAGCTTTCTGTACTAAGCGGAAGGCTTAATACCCAAGGCGCTTTTGCGTCCTTTACCGTTTTCGGGGATACGCCGTTATTTATACGTTTACGGTTTACGGTTATTTTCCCCGCGCTTTCGTCCACATTCACAAGAAGGCTGCCCTGTGCCTGATAAGCGTCGCTCGGGTTTACATCCGGCTCTAACGAAACGTACTGCATTGAGGTGCAGTCTATACAGGTAAATTCTCCCTGCCAAATGCAGCGTTCGTTTTCGCAGGGTCTGTGTGAATGACCGCTGAAATATACCACCTGCGGATATTTTTTAAGCAACTCCTTTAAAGGCATTGTATTACCCGCGCCGTGACCGCTGCCGTAGGTAGTTTCAAATATCGGCTGATGACAGCCCACAAATATAGGTGCGTTCCGATTTTCCTCAACTGCCGCGTCAAGTTGGGCTGTAAGCCATGAAACGGTGGTTTCGGTATATCTTCCGTCAATTGCAGCGCTTTCGCTGTTAATGCCTATAAAATGGTAACCGTTCACTTTAACGTTGAAATTAAGCGTATCATATCCATACGCAGTCATGTACCGCTGCTGCGCTTGCTTTATGGTCTCATTTTTGTAATAGGCCTTTTCATATTCGTGATTGCCCATAATCACAAGCCGCTTCGGTGCCGATTCCGCATCGGTAAATACCGAATCCCATGCGCTTGTGAATTTGGCAAACTGGGTTTCCTTGGCACTGTTTGCCACATCTCCCAAAACAAGTATCGCGTCAACATTCTGTTCCTTGTAGTAATTCAGCATGGTATAAATATTACTGTCTATTCCGGTAGTACCGTCATGAAAATGAAGGTCACTCATGACCCCGAATTTTACGCCGCCGCTGCCCTCGGCGGAGACAGGCACAAAAACAAGCGATGTGAAAATAACAGATAGTGCAAAGAAACAACTCAGAAACCCGGTAAAAGCTTTTTTCATAAACCATAACCCTTTCGTATTTTATTTCGCACAGCCAGATATACAGTGTTGCATAATCTGTATTATCTTTCGATTATATTTTACAATATTTTGTGGATTATAACAATGTCTGAATTTTTCGGGTTATGTGCCTTAATTTATCTTTATCGTGTTTTATAAAACATTATCCTGAAAAATTTTATCATTTCCTTTGCCTTTTTGCTCAATCAAAACGTGAGTGGACGGTATTATTCCATCAATAAAGCTTGTATGATCAAGACGCACCTGTTCCTCAAATGTTATGAATTGTTCCGGTGATTCCACCCCCAGTACATCACGAAGAAGGGAAAGCCAAAACGGTTGGCTTTCGCCCTTTTCATATCCTCTTTCTTTCCAATACTCAGAAAAATTTTTTGCTGCGGCGCGGCGTTCTGTATCTTTCATAAAATTACTCCTTTATATCATCCAAATCGGGACGATGAGGTTTTCTCTGTCGAAGGCAGAGAGGCGGTCGCTCATGCAGAGGACGGCAGAGGTGCCGAGCACCAAGGGCGATTTATCGATAAGGCTGAAAGTTTTGGTGATTCGCTTATCGGGGGTAGCTGTTTTTTTAATTTCAAGCGGACACAGTTTACCGTCGCCCTCAATAATCACATCGATCTCTCTTGCATCTCGATCGCGATAATAGTTAAGGTACGGTTCTTTTCCGGCATTCTGATAGCTTTTCATAATCTCAGAAACCGTAAAGTTTTCAAGCAGTGCGCCGCTCATGGCACCGCTTTCGGCAACCTCGGGCGACGACCATTTTGTAAGATAGCAAACAAGACCCGTATCATAAAAATACAGCTTCGGCGTTTTAATGGTCCTTTTCAGCACATTGTTGGAATACGGATGCAGCAGAAAAATGATCCCAAGCGTTTCAAGAATTTGCAGCCAGGCTTTTGCGGTAACCTGATCGATATCCGCGTCATCGGCAATCGCTTTATAATTCACAAGCTGGGAGGCACGGGCGGCTACCGCCGTGATAAATTTTGCAAATTTCAGTGCGTCGATTGCGCCCGAAAGTTCACGAACATCACGCTCAATATAGGTGGAAAGATAAGAGGAATAATACATATTCCGGTCGGTGTACGCTCCGCTTAACATCCCCGGCATACAGCCGTTCCATATACGCTCGTACATTTCAGGCGTGGTGAGCGGTTTTATGAGTTTACTGTCTCTTGCCAGTGCCTCAAAATCGGTGGTAAAGGGGCGTGGATTTGCGCCGACAATTTCCCTTTGAGAAAGCGGCGACATATGCAAAAGAGCAACTCTGCCGGCGAGGGATTCCTGAACACCTTTCATTAAGCTGAAAACCTGCGAACCGGTCAGCCAAAAATCGCCGGGATTGTGATAGGTATCTACATGAATTTTGATATAGGTGAACAGCTCCGGTGCATACTGAACCTCGTCGATAATAATCGGCGGTTTATGAAGCTGCAGAAACATTTTCGGATCGTTTTTTGCCATTTCTCTGACGGTTAAATCATCAAGCGAAATATATTCCCGACCGATGTTTTCCTTTTCGGCAAGGTTTTTTAGCATCGTCGTTTTACCGGACTGACGCGGACCGGTAAGCAAAATTGCCGACCAAGTCTTTGACAGTTCGGTAATGCGCTGTTCCATATGTCGGTTAATATAGGCCATAATACACCTCGGCTGAGTATAGTTTTCTTCATTTACATTATACTTTATTATACCCGTAAAGTCAACGAAAAACTCGGCTAAAATGTGAAACAATCCTATTTTAGCCGAGATTTTTCTGTTACAGTTTTTGATAGGATAAAAAATCGGCACAGCGAAAAACCGTGCTGAAAACCCGTGATTAACAAAATTCACACAAAGAACGCCTTCGTTAGGTTATATTGCCGACATAACGGAAATAAAAATCAATTCGCTATTTCGGGTTTTGCCTAAACCGTTCACGCTGCTCGTGAACAACTAACTTTGAAACGAAGATGTGCAGGATTTCGTTTGCCTAAGCTAGGTTACATTCACCGTTTATTCTGTACACATCTTAAAACAGCACGAGCGAGTAAAAATAATTGCAGTTATCCGCTTTTTGTGATATAATGAGTTCCGTTACAAAGATTTCTTTATGGATCGATTGAAAAAGGACGGCCTTCTTAATATTGCCTATTGAAAGGTTTGCGGAAAGAAAAACCCTATCAAGACCACGGCAGATACGACGGAAAACACACTGCAGGCGGCGGGCATTATTCCGAAAAATATTTATCTGTCATTCTTAATGCCTCGAAGATGCCGAAAAAACAAAAGCTGCCGTGCATAAAAATTTCTTGACATTAAAGGCAATATTTGAATTTGCGATATTGACACCATTATTGTATCCCATTGCGGCTCCGGTACGGGTTGCCGTATTTTTTCTCGGTGACGAGAGATAGCCCGAATAACCAAAACAGAAGTGCAATCATTCAAAATATCCGTGTCCTGAATATTTTCACTTCACGGTAGGAGAAATCGTATAGAAAGTCTTTGGATGTTGGAACGGAAACGAAGTTTGATGAACTTTCACAAGACTTTAAGTGTCCTGTATGCAATGCCGGAGCGGTGGCATTCACCTATGAGGAAAAATAATCGGCACAATCGGAAAACGTTCTTAAGGAGGCGCAAATCACCATGTCACAGATAACAAAACGAGCTTTGGAACAGTCGCTCAAGAATCTGCTGCTGAAAAAGCCGCTTACTAAAATCACGGTCGGCGATATTGCCGATGATTGCGGCATCAACCGCATGACTTTCTATTATCATTTCAAGGATATTTATGATCTGGTGGAATGGTCCTGTCTTGAAGACGCGAAACATGCGCTTGATGAGAAGAAAACCTATGATACATGGCAGCAGGGCCTGCTGCGGATTTTTGAAGCCGTGCAGAAGAACAAGCCGTTTATTATGAATGTTTACCGCTGCGTACAAAGAGAGCAGGTTGAAAAATATCTTACACCCCCGGTTGACGATTTGCTTTTGAGCGTTATAGACGAAGAATCATCCGGTATGACCGTTCGCGATGAGGATAAACGGTTCATCGCACAGGTGTATTCATATATATTTATAGGGCTTATGCTCGACTGGATCAGAGATGATATGCGCGAGAATCCGCAGCTTATTGTGGAGAGGCTTGCAAAGCTGATTAAAGGTTCGATGTCTGCGGCTCTTTCCCGTTTTGCGCTTTAATTTTATCATTTCGGCGGATTTGATAAAAATTTTTACACTCTTATGCTCCGTGATAAAAATTTCATCACGGAGCTTTTTCTGCCCATTGTAAACCGATGCAAAACGGGTATAATGTAAGCATAAAGAAAAAACACAGGAGGTTTTCATTATGTATTACTCTGCAGGAACTTATGAAGCATTCGCTCATCCCGAAAAGCCGAAGGATGTAGATAAAAAATCGGCTTACATTATAGGTACGGGGCTTGCGGGCTTGACCGCCGCCTTTTATCTTGTCCGTGACGGGCAGATGAAGGGCGAGCACATTCATCTGCTTGAAAAACTTGATTTGGCAGGCGGCAGCTGCGACGGAAGAAAGGATGTTACCAAGGGCTTCTTTATGCGCGGCGGCCGCGAGATGGACAACCACTTCGAGGTAATGTGGGACACCTTCCGCGATGTTCCGTCCATTGAGACTCCGGGCGTTTCGGTGCTTGACGAATACTATTGGCTCAACAAGCATGACCCGAACTATTCGCTCTGCCGCGCCACCGTAAACCGCGGTGAGGACGCCCATACCGACAAAAAATTCGAGCTTGACAAGGACTCGGCTTTAGCGCTGTCGAAGCTGTTTTTGACACCGGAAAAGGAACTTGAGGACAAAAAGATATCCGATGTATTGCCGGATTCCTTCTGGAGCACAAACTTCTGGCTCTACTGGCAGACAATGTTCGCCTTCCAGCGCTGGTCAAGCGCTCTTGAAATGAAGCGCTACCTCTGCCGTTATGTTCATCATATTGACGGTCTGCCCGATTTCAGCGCGCTGCGCTTCACCAAATACAACCAGTATGAGAGTATGATTCTGCCGCTCGTCAAATATCTTGAATCGCACGGCGTTCGCATCGAGTACGGTATGGATGTAAGGAATGTTATCATCGAAACCGAGGGAGGCAAAAAGGTTGCCAAGCAGATCGTTTATGTCAAGGACGGCGAGGAGCAGACTATCGACCTGATTGAGGACGATCTTGTGTTTATCACCAACGGTTGCTGCACAGACACCTCCTGCTACGGCGATCAGACCCATACGCCCGACCTGTCCGGTATTAAAAACGGTGCGGGCGAATCGTGGGATATGTGGAAGGCCATCGCCGCCCAGGCGGAGCACGGCGAGTACGGCAATCCTGATAACTTCTGCTCGGATGTTGACGCCACTAACTGGATGAGTGCCACCGTTGCGACCTCCGACGAAGAGGTAATAAAGCACATTATGAATATCTGCAAGCGGGACCCGCGTTCGGGTAAGGTAACGACCGGCGGTATCGTCACCGTTAAGGACAGCACCGACAACTGGTATCTTTCCTGGACCATCAACCGTCAGCCGCAGTTCAAGTCTCAAGACAAGAATATGGTGCTTGTATGGCTATATTCGCTTAATACCGACAAGGAAGGCAATTATGTGAAAAAGGCTATGCGTGACTGCACCGGTGAAGAGGTCTGCCGCGAATGGCTGTATCACATCGGTGTGCCGACCGACAGAATTGATGATTTGGCACACAATGCCTGTAACACCACAACCTGCTTCATGCCGTATATCAACGCCTTCTTCCAGCCGCGCAAGGAAACCGACCGTCCGAAGGTGGTACCGGACGGAGCCGTAAATTTTGCTTTCATCGGTCAGTTTGCCGAGACTCCGCGCGACACCATATTCACCACGGAATATTCCATGCGCACCGGTATGGAATCGGTCTACACCCTGCTCGACATTGACCGCGGCGTACCGGAGGTTTGGGGCAGCAAGTACGATGTGCGTGAAATTTTGCGTGCCTGCTATTATGCGATAGACAAAAAGCCCTTAAGCGAGGCTCCCCTCTCCTTTGCCGAAAAGGAAATACTGAAAATTGCCGTTAAAAAGGTCAAGGGCACAGATATCGAGATCCTGCTGAAAGAAAGCGGGCTCATCGAATAAAAAAACAAAATCAATGGGCGGCTGCCGATGCGCAAAAAGCGTCGGCAGCCGCTTTTTGTGTTATGAAAAGAACGCTTCATTCGGCATTGCCGCACCGGCGTGATATTTCAAGAGAAATTAGCAAAAACCCACAGGGTTTCAGATCTCTTTGACGTTTTGCCGTTCTCAATCTATTGCCTATGCTACCAACCACACAAACAGTTCTATATTGTTACTGCCGTATGTACGGTAGATTTGCTTATTTTAAATACCTTAGCCGCCGCCCTGACAGTGGCGCCCGTATCCAATATATATTCCCCTAATATTTCGGCTCTGTCCTTTGTGGCTTCTTTCATACAACAAGCTCCCCCCATAGGCTTTTTTCCGCCCGTAAGCTACTTTATTGTATGATTTTCCTTTTAATTTTATGCCTTTTTAAGCCCAAACGGCATATGCTTCAATGCGGCCAAAGGAGTTGTATGACAACCATGGCGTTGCAATGGTAGCTCATAAGGACTATCTTGTTTAAATTTTTATTGGGTCAAATTTGAAATGTACTTGACAAAAAGTACGCTTTATATAAAAGCACTGTCACGCGTACCGCAGATTTTGCTATCACAGATTTTGTGATAAAAATATAATATCAAGTTTGCGACTGACTTTTATAACTAAGCTTTATTTTTTATACAAAAAATCCTGCCCTTATTTTAAAATAAAGGCAGGATAAAAAGCCGCTTGCGGTTATCATTTTTGCATTGAATCCGCACTGCTTCTTTCTTGTGTGTTTTCCCCTGTTATTATTCGGCAAAAATATACTTTTAAGCAGAGCTTTCAAAATACTCAGCTTATGCCAAGAAGCTTTTTCTTTAATAACAGTAGATCTTTTTCATCAACATATCCATCGTTATTATAATCGCAAACAGGTTCATTTTCGGCGGCAGCTCCGTTGCTTATCAACATATTAAGCTTTACTAAATCACATATGTCAACTGTTCCGTCGGCATTAACATCGCCCTCTTTTGCCCATTTAGCATAAAGCGTAATATCATCGGTTATTTTAGCGGAGAAATCGTAAGACTCCGTATACTTGCTGTCGGTATACCAACCGAGAAATTTATATCCGCTGCGTGTTGGATACGCAGGCTTTTGCGCGGTTTCGCCGACCCAATAATACGTCGGTGCCGTAACGGTATCGCATCCTGTGTTAAAGCTAACCTTCGAGCGCATTGTTATTTCCTTTCCGCCGCCCAAAGCGCCCATATAGAACTCGTCGATAATACCTTTAAAGCAATTGTCGGCGTTAACCTTATTGCCTTTGTTTATTACAACCACATCCGTTGTACCGATTATTCCCTTAATAACCTTACCTGTCCCTACAATCAAACCGTCGCGTTTTAATGTAACAGTGCTGTCATTCATATGAACAATATTTATATGATACCATTCGCCTATATTCCATTCCAAGCTGTCGCCTTGCACCCAAGAGTTGTTCCATGCAAAGCAAAGCTTGCCCGAATTATCAACCTTTACTGCATACGGCACAGACGCTGTACCGTGATTTCTATGAAAAATATATTGTTCATGCTCGCATGGCGAAACGCTGAAATTCACCCAAAAATCATACTCCGCCCCGGTAGCTAAATCATTCGCCGTTCCCTCGTAGGGACTCATACCGATTCTCGTTGCACTTATATAAGCGCTTTTATTCAATTTAAGCGTATCGCTTAATGAATCAAATTTAAGACCGGTTCCCACAAATCCCTCAACCCACTTTACAGATTGACTGATCGTAGCGTTATAATCGCCGCCGCTCGGAATACTTAAGCTTGATTTAGAAGCAACCGAAGTGCCGCTGCCCTCATTAAAATTCCAATAGACAACGGATTTTGACGGTTCTGCCGTGGGCACGGTATCATATGGCGTAACCAATATTACATCGTCGATATAACCGGAAAAGTAATTTCCCGCCGCGTTTGTGCCTATTATCAGCGGAGTTCCTACCTGTGTTGCGCTTTCGGTATTCTGTACGGCGCCGCAGCTTTCACCGTCACGCATAAATGTAATAGTGTGACCGTTATAGCAAACACGCAGGCGGTACCATGTATCCGCGCTCCATTCAAGCGCATTACCGCTGTACCAATTATTATTCCAACAAAGTCCTATTTTGCCCTCTTTATTTACCCGTAAGCCATATTCCACATAACCGCTTGATATAGGATATTTTTTTATTATCACCTGTTCGCGGTCGGTCGGTGATTCGGTAAATTTAACCTTTAAATCAATTTCAATCGTTTTTGTGAACGCCAGATCGGAAGAAGCCTTATTTGCTATATGAACTTTTGAATTTATTGACTGACTTGTATTCGGTACATAAACCGAGCCGTCTTCAACCTTAGCATTACCGTAAAGCGTAATTGTACGCTGTGTTCCGAGGGAATCGGTAATCTTACCGTTGCTTACCGAATCAAAATCCCACTGCGTCGTCAGCTCACCGTTATATTTTGAAACGGTAATTTCCCTTTTGCTTTCTCCGGCTGTATTTTTAACAGTAAGCGTAGGCTTATAAATTCCCGCATTTATGCCGGCGTTTATATGTAAAATACCGAAACGGTCAACCGTTATTCCGCTAGGAGCATTTTCTATACCAAACTCCATAGTACCGATTCCGTTAAATTTAACAGCGGTATCCGTATCCTCCTTACCGAACGCATAATACTCGGCTTCGGTTATCTCAGGTGCGGTTTCCGCTTCTAAGGACTCTCCTATTTCAAACGAAGCCGTTACAGTCTGTCCGTTTGATCCGCTCATATCAATAAGCAGCCTTACTTTATTGCCGGCGCTTACCACCTTTACGCGGTCATCCTTTGAAATAAGCTTTGCTACCTCTTTGCCGACCTCTATACCGACAGACCCCGTATTTTTTTGCGTTGGATCCGAAACCGCAATTTCAAGCTTACCGTCCGCTTCCGATACCGCAACAGACGCCGTACCGTTGCAAACGATCCAATCCTCGCCGTTTCTTTGCACCGCCGTTTCGGTATTGCTCCAAAAATTAGCGCCGGTAACTTGGGTTGATTTATCATATGCCGCCTGAACATTTGTATTGTTTGCAAGAATTTCAACATCGGCGTTTTCAGCATAGCTTTTAACACCGTCGCTGCTCATATTCGGTAAAAGCACATATTCATAATCGGCATTTGAAGGCGTTACGCCGTGGTTAATATACATTGTAAGATAATTATCGGTATAATCAGTATCGTCCTTTTGACCGGCAGCCTGATTCATACTTGACCAATTATTTGTACGGGACTCTCTTACAATATTAAGCATTTCTTTTTTCGGGAAAAAGTAGCCTATGCCGTCAGATTCCGAGTCGTTCCCCGCAAGATGCGCCCAAGCGGCAGTGACGGTTTCACTTGCGCCTATGCTTGCTGCAGCGGCGGCGCCGTCTACTGTTAAGGCGTTATCCCCCGAAGCCGACAACTTCCGATTTTCAACCGTTGTTTCAATATCGTCGCCATCCGCAGCGTTTATATCGGTACCAAGGCAGACTATTTCGTTATCAAACATAAAGTATGATTTTTTTGCATTTAATGTCTGTCCTACAGGCATAAGCTGCATTCCGGCAACTCCGTATTTACCTAACGAAACCCCGCCCGCGAAGGAATTTCTGCCGAGAGCGTTAACACTGCCGCTTTCTGCGGGAAGATCCGATTTTCCCCTTAAAACCGTGGTTCCGGCAAGGCGGCGGGTATCAACGGTAGCCCAAAAATTCCCCGCGTATTGAGTAAGGTCATTATTGTAAAGATACAGCATACCGCTGCCGGTATACCAGCCTTTAATATTCTCCCCGTTAATTTTTTCAAACGCCGCTATCCGTTCGGAATGCATACTTATACCTACCGAATAGCCTGACCTGTGCTGTACGGCGCGGTCCATATCGGCATAAACCTTATACAGCTGATATTCGTCCCTTACCGGTATAGTGCCGTCGTTCAGAATTTTTTGTGCAAGCGTATAGCAATAAAGCGTTGTTTCGCCGAGAAAATCATATACGCCGCTGCTCTCGCTAATCATATATTTTACAAAGCTTTTAAAGTACGCCGCATCCTGTTCCCCTGCAAATTCGGCAAGCTGTAAAATTGCTTCAAGAATGTATCTGCCCGTCACAAAGCCGGAATTGGTCTTGCGTGAAATTTCTCTTCCGCGAACCATATCCATAAAAGCTCCCTTATAAAACAGCGGCTCAAAGGAATCGTACACCCAAGCAAAAACATTGTTTATTCCCTCGGTTATTTGCCAAGGCGTATTATAAAGCATCGCTATTACGGGAGCGAGGTTTTTCATAAGGCTTGAGCCGTATCCTCCGGTGTATGCATACATATTGTGCTGCACAAACGAGCCGTCCTCGTAAAAACCGTCACCGCTTTTTACATACGGCAAAACGGATTCAATACCGCTTTTAGCATCATTCAGTTTTTCAGGCGTTTCACCCAACGCACCGCGCACTGCCCTTACCGTGCTGTACCAAACCTGATTGGCGCCTACAAGCACATGACCTTTAAGCGGCGGATGTGCGTCTATTGCTTCCATATAGCTTGTAAGCAAATCGGAATTAACCTCATCGTACATTAAAATCAGCACGTCGTTTATGTTAAGGGGCATTCCTATCTGCCAATACCACCAGTTTCCTGTCTGTTCGGTATCCTTATTAAACCAATATTCGTTCAAATAGCTCATTGCGGCAAGCACGGTATTTTTAAGGTCTTCGTTTCCCTTAAGGGTCCCTTCTGCCCTGTATGCCAGCGCCAGCTGCTTAAGCCGCCCGTACGACGTATACACAGCGGAATATTTTTCAAAGTTTGAAAGCTTAGCGGTATCAAGATCCTGCCAAATATAGCCATTGCTTTCCCAATTCTCCTGCAGCTCCATCTTATCAATTAAAGCCTGCGCTTCATCGGTAATTGTTTTAATTTTTTCCGCTGCCTTTTCGTCTGTTACGTCAAGGCCGGCGCCGCCCGTCAGGGTATCCTCCCAACGCTTGCGCATAGCCGCGTAATACTCTGAATAATCCCGTTCATCTGCAGCAAATGCCGCCGAAAAAGCGCCTAAAGCCATAACAGCCGAAATAAGGAATGCGCCGATTTTTTTAATAATTCCATTCACGGTTACCACCCTTTTAAAATTCTTATTATTTTATTTTGAGAAGTAAATTGCGCAGATAGGCTGCGTCACTTTCGGTACACGCACCGTCGCCGTCAAGATCGGTTTCGTATTTTTCCTTGTTTTCATCAAGAGATATATAAACAAGATCGCATATATCGGTTTCACCTGTGGAGTTTATATCGGAATTGATTGCAACGCTTTGCAGTGACGAAGCTGTAACGACTCCGCTTTCGTCAAGCGCGGCTATCTGAAGAATATATCTTCCGGCAGGTATTTCTAACTCAGCTTCGTTTTCCGTCACCTCTTTTTCCGAAACAGCCGCAAAGACTTTATTATAAAGCGTCAAACGGTATTTTGCCGCATTTTCTGCACTGTCCCATTTAACAACGGCAGCACTGCTTTTAACCTCAACCGTTTCATTAAGGCTTTTACCGCCGGAAAGCGGGCAGAACTTATTTGCAACGGCAGAATTTGTATATGTAAAACGTCCGAACGTTCCATTTTTAGCGCCTTTTGTTCCGCAGTCGGTTTTAAATGCTTCCATATCTGTTATAAAGCCGATATTATCAAACGATATACAGGTATTAGCGGATATTTTATTACTTGATGTAATCACATTACCGTCTTTATCTATATATTGCGAGCCATTTCCTAAAACCTGTATGCGCAAATCTATCTTTGATTCGTTAAAGGTCTCGGTTTTAAAAAATGTCAGCGGAAGAACAACATAACCGTTTTCCACACTGCCCCAATATGCCTTAGTACTTATTGTTCCGGTAACGCCGCTACCCATACTTGCCGAATATACGGTTCCGTCGTCGGATGAAACCATATATATTTCATTCTGAGCTGAGTTTGCCGAAAAACTGCCCGTACTTCCCGCTACTCTCGCATCCACTTTAAACTTTAGGCGAAGAATTGCGTCGGAATTACCATTAGCCGTGCTTATAAAACTATTTTCGTTGCGTTCTTCAAAGCTCTGCCCATACCAAAAAACTAATGCCTCTGCATTTTCCGGCACATTTATGTTGCTGAAAGTTACTTCATAAAAACCCTGATCAACATAAATTTTATTTGAGTTTGGACTGCTTTTAATAATAATTGATTTTCCGTCCGGCGAATTACTCCCCAGCGCAAGCGCAACAGTTGTTTTAACTCCGGTTTTATCTTCACAACGGTTCACAATTGTGTAATACGGAGCAAGCGACGCGCTTTGCGAAGCTCCCCCGTCTTCCTCTGCCGACGGTGCTATGCCGCAAATCGCCGAAATTAAAAGTACCGCGCTGAGAAAAACTGCCGTAAGTCTGCTTGATTTTTTCATAATTGATACCTCTTTCTTATAAATTATATTTCTTTAACGGTGAAAAGCATTGATATGCTGTCACCGCCTAATTCAACAATCGGAATACCCGCATTCATAAGCGCCGCCCCGCTCAAATTAAGACCGAGCTGTTCAACTGTATATTTTTTGTCGGGATCAAGTCCCTTAAGCTTTAATATGTAGCCCGGATCGTTCGGCACGGCAAGCTTACGCACAAAAACCGCGCAGGCAAAGCTTTTATCGGGCGACGCCGCCTCCCATGCAAAGGTATTTCCCCCAAACGGGCTTATAAGCCTGTAAAGCGTACCCTTTTCAACCAATGGCTCCAATCTGCGGTGCAGCTTTATTTGCTCCGCTATTTCTTTGAATTCCTCATCGTTAAGCTTGGCAGGATCAAGCTCATAACCGAAATTGCAAAGCTGCGCCACATCGGAGCGCGTTTTAAACGGCGTTATTCTGCCCGTTTGATGATTGGGGCAGGCTGAAATGTGCGCCGACATAGAGCTTAAAGGAAAAACAAGGCTGTTACCGTACTGTATTTCAAGCCTTGCCACTGCGTCGGTATTATCGCTGGTCCAAATTTGTGGCATATAATAAAGCATACCGAGGTCGAAACGTCCTCCTCCGCCCGAACAACCCTCAAAGAGCACGTTCGGAAATTCATCGGTAAGGCGTTTCATCAGCGAATAAACGCCCAATATATATCGGTGCGTATGCTCTCCCTGTCTGTCCGGCGAAAGGTAGTCAGAGCCGTTATCGGTTATATTACGGTTCATATCCCACTTTACATATGAAATATCATTTTCCTTTAGTATTTTAGAAATGCGCGTATATATTGCATCCGCTATTTCGGGGCGGCTGTAATCAAGCACATACTGATAACGGCTTTTTAACGGCTTGCGCCCAACGGTATGAATACACCAATCGGGGTGCTCGCGGAATAAATCGCTGTCCTCTGAAATCATTTCGGGTTCAAACCACAATCCGAATTTCATTCCTGCTTTTTTGCAAATATCAATAAGTTCCTCAAGTCCTCCAGGCAGCTTTTCTTTGTTGACAAACCAATCTCCGAGCGACGAACGGTCATCGTCTCTTTTTCCGAACCAACCGTCGTCAAGCACAAATGTATCTATTCCGAGCCCCCTGCATTTTTCCGCAAATTTGCGTATTTTCTCGGCGTTAAAATCATAATACATAGCTTCCCAACAGTTAATTACTATCTGCCTTTTCGCCTTTAAATATGCCGAACGGCCTAAATGACGGCGAACCGCCGTATGGAATGTGTGCGACATACCCGAAAGCCCGCTGTTTGAAAACGTGAGCAGCGCTTCGGGGGTTACAAAGCTTTTGCCGGGCTCAAGCAGCCATGTAAAGGTTGCCGGGTTTATTCCCGCCTGAAGCCTTACGCCGTCAAACTGATCGCGTTCGGCTGTAATGCGAAAATCCGCACTGTATACAAGCGCTGCGGCGTAAACCTCTCCGCTGTTTTCATCGGTGCCGGGCGATACAAGCGCCGCAAACGGATTTTGCTGGTGTCCCGTTGAGCCTCTTCTGCTTTCGCATACCGTAACGCCGTGGTGGAGCGGCACGCGTTCGGCGGCATGCTCTCTTGCCCACGCCCCGTACAGATCTATAAACTCATAATCCCCGCAAAGCCACAGGTCAAGATTCATACTTGCAGCGTTTTTAAGCTTTATTTCGTTATTTCCCGTATTTATAATTTCGGTATGGCGGGCTATAATATCCATATCGGAAAAAGCGGTAAAGCTTAGTATAACCTTTATTTCGGCAGTGCTGTCTTCAAGAACAAGCTCTAATGTTTCGGCTTCGTTAAAATCCGCACCGAGCTGCGGCAGCTGCGGAATTTCGGGCTTTCCCTTTACAATGCGGTAATTTGAGTATTTAAGTTCGCAGTCCCTTCTGCCGTCTCTTCCCTCAATTTCAAGCGCCGGCGTTCTGTAATCTCCGCGGCAGGCTGTTGGATATTCCTGCAAAATACAGTCCGGCGAGCTGATATGCCCGCCTATTTTACACATAGGACTGAATGCCCTTTCCCTAAAGAGGTGGTAATACGACATATCGTCGCCGTTTAAACGCGCTCCGTAATAAACATGTGCCGCCGTGCCGTCGGGGAAAATTCTTATTATGTAACAGGTATTGGGCGTTTGGATATTAAAAAATCCTTTTTCTTTGCAAAAATCAATCATTAAATTACCTCGTTTAAAAATAAATATTGAATTATTTTATATTTCTTTTTATAATAATACTATACTTGCCGAAGGGAGAATCTGTCTTGAATACCGAAACCTTGAATACATTTGCTTTTGATCCGTGCGAATACCCGTTTAATATTGAAGTAAGCGGTATAACCGAATGCACAGAAGCATATACCACCGAGCGTTCAAACAGCTATTGCTATATTTTAGAGTATATACTGTCCGGCAGCGAAACGCTTTTATGCAACGGTAAAAAATACAATATATCAAAAGGCGACGTTTACCTGCTGCCGAAAGGAAGCAACCACAAATACGCACCCCTTCAGAACGATCCGTGCAATAAGCTGTGGTTTAATATCGACGGTATTCTTGTTCCCTCACTTACGGTAGCCTACGGCATTCAGGACACGGTGGTTTTTAAAAATTTTTCAGACGAAACACTTTTCCGTGAGCTTTTTAATCTTACATCAAAAAACATTCCGAAAAAAGAAACTATGGAAGAGGGTGCGATTATATTTCATAAAATTGTCGCCGCACTTTACAATTTTAAAAATGCGGGGCGCATTAAAAGCGACGTTAACGCAATCAAAGATATTCTTGACAGCAATATATACTCCGAAAGCTTTTCACTGAAGCAGATATCAAATGCCCTTTGCCTTTCGCAATCGCATATAATAAATATTTTTAAAAAGGCATACAACCAAACTCCGTACCAATATCTGCTTACGCAAAGAATTAAAATTGCATGCAATATGCTTTTAAATTCGCAAATGTCTATAAACGAAATTTCAGAAGCATTGCACTTTGCCGATCAGCATTACTTTACAAACGCATTCAAAAAGGTTATGTATATAACGCCGAGCGAATTCAGAAAATCAAATTCAACCGATTATCTTGTGCGTGCAAACCGAAACATTAAGCAGGGCGTTTCCGAGCCTGATGAAACGAGAGTATTTTAAAGCCTTCAGCGCACCGTAGGGTGCGCTTTTTTAACCTACCAAGCCTGAACGTTCTGTGCCCTGAACAAACGCCTTCTGGCAAAAAGCGTAAAATACCATAATCGGCGCTATTGCCAAAAGCGAGCCTACGCTGCAAAGCAGACGCGTATAAGAATCGCTCACATAGCTCCAGCTGCCCAGATAATTTGTTATTAAAACATTAAGTCTTGAAAAAATTTGCGCCAAAGTATTAAGCGAGGGTGAAAAAAGCCCCGTATAAAACGTATCGTTCCACTGCCATACAAACGCCAGCACAAAGCACACAACAATTGTAGGCACGGCATTCGGAAGCATTATCTGCCAAAATGTCCGCCATGTACGTGCGCCGTCAACCTTTGCCGCCTCTTCAATTTCCTTTGGCAATGCCCTGAAGGTCTGCCTCATTATGAATATATAAAGACCGCAGCGTATTCCCATTCCGGTAACGCCGAGCACTATAAACGGAACAACGCCCCCAAGAAGATTTATTCCCTCGCCGCCGTTAAAAAGTCCGATTATTCCGAAAATATCAAAGCTTTGCAAACGGTTGTAAAGCTGAACAATATATGTTTGCGGCGGAACCACAAGCGTTCCTATCACCAGTGCAAACAGCAGACCGCGTCCCTTAAAGTGAAACCGTGCAAATCCGTATGCCGACAGCGCGCACACAAACACTTCTATAAGCGAGATTACAAGACAAACTCCCACCGTTCTGAAAAGCGCAGGTATATAATCTACGATTTTTGAAACGGTTTTTATATTGTCTAATGTAAAGTGCCTCGGCAGCCATTTTACCGTTACGTCATTAAGATCCGCCCTGTCCATAAATGCAAGCGCCAATTTTGCAATAACCGGATAAAGAATTACATAGCTTATTCCGATAAGCAGGATCAGCCTAAACACCGACCACAGAAAAAGGGGCAGCTTACGTTTAAGCGTATCGCGTTCGGGAAGCTTTATACTTAAACTCGGTTTCATACAGTCTTCACCTCTCTCAGCTATCATAGTAAAATACAAATTTTGAAACAATCCATGCAACCGCTCCCACTATTATCGCAATGGCGGTAAAGTATAATATCGACATTGCCGACGACAGCGCCACCTGTTGATTTGTAAACGCCGTGCTGCGTATAAGATCCATAAGACCGTTAGTGTTTGAGGTAAACGAATCCACAATAGTATAAATAAAGCTTGTAAGAATAAGCGGGCTTACCATAGGGAATGTGATCTTCCAAAAATTTTCCCATGCGGTTCCCCCCTCAACCTTAGCCGCTTCATATAGCGACGGAGAAATCGACTGCATACCGGTAAGAATAATCAGTATTTGTATTCCGGAAAGGTTTATAATGTTATAAACCGTATTTGTAATGCTTATAATTTTATCCGATATTGCCGTACTTACGCCGATATCGGTAAGATATGCGGAAATTTGCGTTGTAAACGCCTCTGCCGAAACATCAAAGGTATCCTTATACGACGAGGTTCCGCTCATTTGCGTTTCAAGCACGTTTGTTGCTCCGGCTGTCATCATAATGACCACCGGCAGGAAAAGAACTATTCTGAAAAATGTTCTTCCCTTAAAGGACTGATTGAGTACGGAAGCCATAAAAAAGCTGAATATCATTATTAAAGGTGTTGTTGTTGCCATTCTGATAATAGCCTTAGCAGCTGTAGGAAGAAATTTGTTATTTACAAAAAGAACCTCTTTGTAATTGGCAAAATTATTCCATTTAGCAATTTCTTTACCGCCCGATGAGTTTATATCGCAAAAGCTTGTGACTGCTGACTGTATAATAGGAATAATAAAGAAAATCAAAAGACCTATCATAAGCGGAATAAGAAACAAATAACCTTTCGCAGCTTCTTTTTCTTCAAGCGTTCTGCGCCTTAAGCCATTCATACAGTCACTCCCTTTCATAAATAAAATCTTTAGCCGGAATATTTTTACCGTCTATCTCCGCAGCGTTTTCGGAAAAATTAACATAAACCTTAACACTGTTTGAATACTCGGTTATGCTAACATTATTTTCGACTTTTAAGTGGGACAGTATTTCGGCGTCCCTTAATATATCATAAAGCTCGGTATAGCGTTTTTCGCAGTCTGCCGCAATATCTGCGGTATCTGTGTAAAGCCTGTCGTAATACCGCTCTTCGGAATTTACTATATTCTCGGCATTAGCGGCAATCCATGAAAATTGAAGCCCCGCGCCTATTTCCACCGAACGTAAAAACTCAGATTGTCTGTCTGACGAGCAGTTTACAGGAGATCCGACATAGGGAATTTTCCCCCTTATAACCATCGAATAAAACGGCACGCTTTCATCTTCAATTAAATAATTACTGCTTTGCATAGGTACGTTCCAAATCTTTGAAATATACGGGAACGCATAAACGCCTGCGGCGTCGGACTGAATATTCAAACCTTCGCCTTTAAGCTTGCCTAAATATTTTTCATATACTGCGCGTGTTTGCGCGGGATCATATACGCCGGATTTATTATAATCAGCCGATACCGAACATACGATATCGCTTACCGAAACAGAGGTTACTCCCATTTTTTCGGCGGATTTTATAAGCTTTATCGCGGATTTCATTAAAGTCGAGGGCGATACTAAAACGGAATATGAACGGGATTGCATATATCTGCTTACCGGATCGTATGTATACTGCTTTGCAATGCTGTTATCCATTTTTCTTGAGGTTTCTTTTTTAGAAGCCTTCGCAACGGTTTGAACATTCATTGAAAGCGACAGTTGGGAGACCTTACCCGAAAGGCGTTTCCAGTCTTTTTTATTCCCCACGCTGCTGTCAAATTTAACCTTGCTTACGCTGTTTTGTTTTTTTCCGCCGTTCACGGCATTTTTAAAGCGCACGCTTACATTATTGAAGTTCAATGCGTCTGTTATTTCCTCCGCCTGTTTAAGCGTAGTTAAAGGCGCAAGTCCCTCATATGAAAAGCCTAAAAAGCTTTTATTAACAAGTGCCGTTCCGATAAACTCAATATTCATCGGTCCGTTATTATCCTTGTTTTTCTTTATCGCGCCTATTTCCTTAAGGCGCTCCCTGTAAATACGGGCAAATGCCGAATAATCGGTATAACCCTCGGTTAATAAATACTCGATCTCACAGGGAGACGAAATAGGATCGTCCGAGATCATAAGCAGCTGTCCGTCGCTGCCCGAAGTAACAGTTAAAAGATCGGCGGCGAAAACATCAAAAGAAGCATAAACCGTATTAAAATCGTCGGATATGCCCGATACCGAGGCGTTTACCGCAGCGCACTCGCTTCCGGATTCTATTGAAGCTAAAAATCCTTGATTGCTTTCGGATAACGCAAAAAACGGCAGTGCGCTTACAGCGTCGTCAGGCTGCTTTTCGGATCTTGTAAGAGTGTTATTTTCACCGTAAATATACTTGGAATAAATACCGGACTTTATTTTTCCGTTATTAAAGCGTATCACTGCGCCGCTACCGTCCGGAACCAGCATATAGCCCTCGGTATTCTGATTTGCACAGCCGAAATATGGCAAAACCGTTATCCTTACCGGCTTTTCTGAGGTATAGGTTATTTCTTTGGGATCAACAGTTACCCTAAGTCCCTTTTCGGTAAGACTGTAATGAACCGTAACCGTAAACAAAATCGGTTCTTCATAAGTATTTTCAATTTCATTTTCCTTGCAGTCGCGTTCAAGATCGTCTAATGTATAGCCGGAATTTTTAAGCGTCGAGTATATTTCCTTTCCCACATAATCGGGAAATGTACCGCGAACATATATATCGTGCTTTGCAATAACCGGAAAGCTTACGGCAACCGTATCGTAAAGCGCTTTATCCATTTTATTTTTTTCAAAAAGCTCGTATCTTGAAAGTAAGAGCTTTTGCTCTGAGTCGCTCAGCTTAGGAAGAATATCCTTTTCCATTCTGGATTTTGAAATTATTGTAGGAAGCATATTGTTTGTATATTCTTCCTTGCCGAAATTATATGTTACCGATAGCGTGTTCGCCTTACATAAGGCGGCAGGAGCTTCATTTTGAAGCGAATCCGCATAGCTTGTCATCAGGTTCAGCTTTTGGTCGCTGTAATATTCAAGTATAAGCTGACTTTTCATTCTGTCCGCCGTTGTTCCTGAAACGCCGGCGGGTATCTCCGGATTTGAAGACCATTTGCAGCCGCTGTTTTTTGAAATAACCGTTATTCCGGCTGTTTCTTCATTATATTGCAAAATGTAATTGCTGTTTTCCGCCGCAAGACCGCCGATACCGCTTTCACCCGAAGTCTCCGGCAAAGCGGAAGTATTATTAAGCGAACAAAAGGCAACGGTTGCTGCAAATGTTAAAGACATGGCCTTTTTTATTAGCTTTTTCATAATTATAATCTGCCTTTCCGCGAAAGGCACCGACGGGGTTATGAAACCCCG
>ERZ825137.680-NODE-680-length-47446-cov-12.076027_pt1 | contig 47446 bp, 48 predicted proteins | sample MGYA00519873_ERZ825137 | MGnify/ENA primary metagenome ERZ825137 (study PRJEB31778, sample SAMEA3449190) | human gut metagenome | biome: human gut; feature: human-associated habitat; material: faeces | place: United Kingdom | collected 2010/2012 ...
TCGAAATGGCTCAGAACGCTCAGCGCATCTACTGGAGCGCTGAGGAAGTCGACGCCAAGATGGAGTCCATCATGAAGAACATCTATGATGCTTCCGTCGAGGCTGCTGAGCGCTACGGCCTGGGCTACAACCTGGTCGCCGGTGCGAACATCGCTGGCTTCCAGAAGGTCGCTGACGCCATGATGGCTCAGGGTATTTTCTAATCGAAAACACCTCACGACTTTCTCGTGCCGCACATCTGTGCGCATGAAACAACAAGAAAAAGGTACCCTGCTTTCGCAGGGTACCTTTTTTCTTTGCACTCAGGTATTGTCCCGGCTGATCGGCCGCCGGACAAACAGTGCAAAAAGCGCCTTTTTGTTGAGCGGGCAGAGCGGGTAGAGATACCCCTCCCCCACGATCGGCTTTGTCGAGGCAAGCAGAGCGATGATCCCGATGCAGCCGAGCGCAAGCCCGACCCAGTCCAGCGCACCGACAAACAGCAGCAGCACTATCCGCAGCAGCTTGAAGGCGTAGCCCAGTTCATAGCTTGGCTGGGCAAAGTTCGAGATGGCGACAAAGGCCATATACGCCAGCACCTCCGGCACAAGCCAGTGTGCCTGTACGGCAAAGTCGCCGAGCACGAGTGCGCCAAGCATGCTGAAGGAATTGGAAAATACCGCCGGCGTATTGAGCGACGCCAGCTTCAACAGATCAACGATAAACTCCGCCAGCAGCAGCTGCACCAGCAGCGGCACGGAATAATCGCTTTCGATTGCCAAGAATTCAAGTCCTGCCTGCGTGCGCGCAGGGTCCTTAACGAGCAGATACCACACAGGTGTAATGAACATTGTGAGCAGAAACACCACAATGCGCAGCACACGCAGATATGTTCCGATCAGGGGTGGGAAATAGTAATCGTTCGCCTCCTGCACAAAGTCAAAGAAATGCGTCGGCAGGATCATCGCCGCAGGTGAATTGTCCACCAGCACCACGATGTTCCCTTCCATCACACAGGCGGTCGCGGCGTCCGGCCGCTCCGTATAGCGCACCTTGGGAAACGGCGTCCACCACTGCTTTTTCTCCATCATCGCCTCGGCGATGCTCTCCTGACTCATGGAAACAGAGCGCACGTCAATTTTCGCAAGCTTTTGCCGCACCTCGCCCAGCAGCTTGCGATCGACCTTATTCTCAAGATAGCAGAGCACCACATCCGCGCGCGAGCAGTCCGACACCTTGTGGCCTTCCAGCGTAAGCTGCGGGTCGCGGATGCGGCGGCGCAGCAGTGCCGCGTTTGCTACAAGCGTTTCGATGAATCCATCGTGCGCGCCGCGCAGCACCTTACCCGCCGACGGCTCCTCTACGCTGCGGGCAGGAAACTGCTTTGCGTCGATCAGCGCGCACGCGTCAAATCCGTCGATGAGCAGCAGCAGTTTCCCCAGAAATACGCTCGTCACCGCGGTTTCGACGCTTTGCTCGGCATTCACCTCGCTGAAGGTGATGTATCGGTCGATGAACTGCTGCATCGTCTGCGCGCCGTCGATGTTTCTGAGCGGCAGCCAGAAACTCAGCATCCGCTCAATGACTGCGTCATCGCCGTAGCCGTCCACGACCCACAGCCGCGCGCGTTTCCCGCCGACGTACAAATCGCGCGAGATCATATCAAAGCAGCGCCCCACGCCAAGCAGAGCGTCCAGTGTACGCACATTTTTCTCAAAATCCGCCGTCAAGCAATCCATAGCAGGCCTCCCGCCATACGATTTTCTTTTATTATGGACAGAGAGGAAAAATTTATGCCGCCAGATGCCGCTTCCCCCCCGCATCACGCAGGGGCAGAGCACAAAAAAGGAAGCTCTCTTTTTATCGAGAGCTTCCTTTTTTGTGCGTATCGTCGCGGCGTGAGCCTTACACTTCCTTATTGAAGTAGAAGAACTTCTCGTCCTCGCCCTTTTTGCGCATGCAGGACGAAAGCATCTGGTAGGAGGCGGTATTTTCCTTGTAGCATTTGGCGACAATGTGGCTCAGGTGGCGGTCGTAAAGCCCCCACTCAGCCACCGCGCGGAACGCCTCCGCACCGTAACCCTGTCCACCGTATTCCGGCGCGATGCGGCACCCTTCCTCCGCGCCGCCCTTGCCGTCGAAACGGTAGAGCAGCACCTCGCCGATGCATTTGCCGTCCAGACGAATGGCAAAGTTCACGGCGCGTTTTTTGGCAAAGTCCTCGCGCACAACGTCGAGAAAGTAGGTTTTCAGATCCTCGCCATTCCAGTCCGTGCGATAGTCGTAACCCCACCACTTGTTGCGTTCATCGTCGAGACAGAGCGCGTTGTACGCCGCGCGGTCTTCGTCCGTAAAGGCTGAGAGCGTCAGCCGTTCGGTTTTGATCTCCGGGATCTCGCGTAAGTCCTCCAGCTCGTTTTTCACATCGAAGCAGAACTTCTCGGCAAGCATGCAGGGAAGGTACTGGAGCTTCGAGGTGCGAAGGCCGCGGTCGCCTGCGTCGTCCTCGCGGTTCAAATACCTGACGCCGGCGACGGCAAAGCATCGGGCAAACTCCTGCACCGTCGCAGGATAAACGCCCTCGTAGCCGTAGAGCGCCTTTTCAATGTGGACATGCAGCGTTTCGCCGCAGCGCTCGGCCATGGCAAGGGAGATGAGCCGCCCCTCGTACTCCATGCCGCCGACATCGAGCCACGAGGCCCCCGTCAGGCGCAGCATCGTCTTAGCGAGCGCCAGCTCGTTTTTCGCCGACTTTGACGTTTTCTCAAACACCGCCGTGTAGTCCTGCCAGAAGCGTTCAATGAGTGGCAGGTCGTCCTTCCCCAGCGCGCGGAAGCGCGCCTCGGGATAGAGCTTGCGGAATTTATTGACGTGGTTGCGCTGGCCGCTGTAATGCCGGCCCGGAAAGTCGCGCAGGTCGTTTGCTTCATAGAGATAGTCGCGCCAGGAGCGCGGATTGTCAAGATGGAAGTGCGGGTAACGCATGAGCAGCTTTCCCGCCTTCTCGCGCGGCACAACGGACAGCTCCAGCGCGATCCCCTGCTCCATGCAGTGCTCTTCGATGGCGCAGAGCGCGGCGTCCTCATCACCGTCCGGCCCCGGAACGGGATAGTCGAAGCAGTACTTGCCGTCAATGCAGTTTTTCACGATCAGGCAGCCGGCAGCCTCGGCATACTGCGGGTGCAGATGCCCGCGCCACATCAGCTTGACCAGCGCGGAATACTCGCACAATTGATAGTCGCAGTCCTTATAGTAGCGGCGCAGACGGGACATATCCCGCTGCGCAACGGGTTTGAATGTCAGCATGGAACGTGTTATCTCCTTTGATATCATATCGGTTATTTTACCCGCTTTTCCGCCGTATGACAAGACTTTTTCATTTTGGCTCAAGCTCCGCAAGCACCGCCTGCGCACACTCGATAAACTGCCGCAGCGAAACCGGGTGTCCCTCGCCCTTGTGAACAGCCATGCCAAGTTCACGCGCAGAGCGCGGCTCCACCGGTACGAGCAGCACACCGTCGCCGCGGCCGCGGAGCGTCAGCTCCGTCATCATGCTCACACCGAGGCCGTGCTCGACCATGCTGATGACCGTCGGGTCGTCCACCGCCGTAGGTAAGATGTGCGGCTTCACGCCCGCGCGGTTGAAGATTCGCATAATATCCTTGTCAAAGCCCTGCGCGGGCATGATGAAATCGCGCCCGTCGAACTCGCCGAGCGGATAGCCCGTGCGGCCGTCGATGGGATAATCCTTCGGCAGCACAGCGTACATCAGGTCATCGCGCAGGTGAATCCACTCATAGCCGCCCTCCTCTTCCTGGCGGCTGACGAAGATGACGTCCATCTTTCCCTGCGCCAGCAGCTCGTAGGGGCTGTTGACATGATCCGCCATGCGAATATCCACGTCCACGTCCGGCCGCTCCTCACGGAAGCGGCGGATAATGCTCGGCAGCCAATGCATGGCCATGCTGGCGAACGCGCTGACGCGGATCACCTCGCTGCGTGAGGACGCCACCTGCGCGATCGCGCTGTCAAGCCGGGCGTTGGCCTGCAAAAACTCGCGGATCGCAGGCACCACACGCTCTCCGTCCTTGGTGAGGCGCACACCGCCGCGCCCGCGCTCGAGCAGCGTGAAGCCGACCTCGCGCTCAAGCGAATTCATCATGTGCGTCAGCCCGGACTGCGTGTAGCCCATCACCTCCGCCGCCTTGGTAAAGCTGCCGAGGTCGACCGCCATCAGCAGCGCTTCTAACTTCTTGCTTTCCATAGGACTTTCCTTTCCTATTAGTATTCAGCATGGTTCGATTATAATATATACTCATGCCGTATGCAAGCGGATTCTCTTCTTTGCTCCCTTTTGTTGCGTTTTTTCCGTCATCTGTCATACATCGCCGTCTTTTTTGTCCGCTTGCTGCGTAAAATAACACTTGAGGTGATCGTCATGAACCGCCGCCGCGCGCTTTTTCTGCTTTTTTTATCCACCGCTCTCATGCTGTGCTTTTTCCAATTCAAGGATAGTCGGGCCGTTGCGGTCTCTGCCGCGCCAGCTCCGCGGCGCTGCATCGCGCTCACGTTTGACGACGGTCCCTCGCCGCAAACGACCGCCGCGCTCCTTGACGGACTCAAAGAACGCGGCGCGCATGCAACGTTCTTTCTCATCGGCGAGCAGATCGCAGGAAATGAGGCGATCGTCCGCCGCATGAAGGACGAGGGGCATCAAATCGGCAACCACAGCTTCACTCATGCGCGGCTTGACGCCGCCGATGCTGCTGCGCTCGGTGAAATTCAAAAAACAGACGACGCCCTGCGCGATGTGCTCGGCGACGACAGCTACTGGATCCGTCCGCCATGGGGCTTTGCGAGCGAGGCGCTCAAAAGCGCCGTCACCGTTCCCCTCATCTTCTGGACGCTCGACACGATGGACTGGAGTGTGCGCAGCAAGGAGCTTGTCGCGCATCATATCATCGAAAATGTCAGAACCGGCGACATCGTTCTTCTGCACGATCTGTATGATACCAGCGCAGATGCTGCACTTCAGGTCATCGACGTGCTCGGCGCGCAGGGCTATGAATTTGTCACGCTCGAAGAGCTTTTCGCCTGCTCCGGCGTCACGCCGCAAGCCGGTCATTTTTACCTGCGCGCAGACGAAGAAGTGTCCTGGTGACAGACTGCAACAAATTTTTGAAAAAAACTGAAATTGGGGCTTGCATTTTCCGGTGAGGTGTGCTATTCTATCAAAGTCGACACGAGCGATATATCCGGGTGTGGCGCAGTTGGTAGCGCGCTTGACTGGGGGTCAAGAGGCCGTGAGTTCAAGTCTCGCCACTCGGACCAAGATGTGTTGATGAAAGATGCAACACAGAAAACACCGCACGAAAGTGCGGTGTTTTTGCATTTTTGCAGGCTTTTTTCTGGCGGAAAAGTTAGAAAAAACGAGTTTTTCGGAAAATCGTTTTTTCCGCGCGAGAGGCGACATTTCAGAGATGCAGCAGAGCACTCTTGCGGACTGGTGTGACTTGAACACCGAGGCTAAAAAAGAATGAAGAATAAGAAGGCAGGCCGCCGTTCGGCTCCCCATGTGGGAGAGAACGGCGGCCTTTTTTGTTACATTGGTGCTTATGTTGCTTTCGCCTCGTTTGTCTATCATTCCTTGGTGGTGTTGGTAATAGCTTTCTCGTAACCTTTCGAGTATGCTTGCGTTACAAAAAACGAGGAGGTATCCGAGAATGGCAACCACTAAAAACTTGTGTGCTCAGATTCCCATCGACCTACATGAGCGGGTCAGTGAAGAACGAGAACGGCTGGGTCAGACCACCAGTGAGTACATCACCAACCTCATCCAAGACTATTACAACATGATAGAAAATCAGAAAGGCGGCATTCAAATGACTGAAAAAGGCAGAACCATGGCATTCCAGATTCCCGAAGAACTCTTCCAGCGCATCAAGCGTCACTTGGAGCGCGAGACGCTCCGCAACGGCAAAAAGCTCACCCAGCGAGACTTCGTGCTGAACCTGATCACGCAGGCGCTGGACGAAGCGGACGCTGAGAACACCGCAGAGCAGAACGCCCCCACTGAGGCCTCTGTCGCGCCCCGTGTGGCCGACGTGACCGCTCCAGCGAACACGGACACCCCCGACGAAGATAACGCCGTGTAGGCCCGCGTTAAAGCCCAAACAAAAGAACACGATTTAGGGAAAAGCCACCCAGGGCATCCGAATCTCTCGGATGCCCTGGGTGGCTTTTTGCGTTTCGCCAGAAAGGAGGTCATCACTATGGCAAGCAAGATCAGAAATCGCTTCACAGACACAGAAATGCAGATCGCCAAGGAAACGGATCTGCCGGAGTTGCTGACCCATTTGGGCTATCAGGTGCGGCGGATCGGCAGATACCATACCACAGCGGAAATGGACAGCCTGCGGATCAAGGACCGCCGCAAGTGGTTTCGGTACTCGCAGAATACCGGCGGGGACGCCATTACCTTCCTGCAGCAATTCTGCGGCAAGAGCTTTTCAGAGGCTGTGGAGTACCTACTGACCTTTCACGGCAGGGCCAGAGACTCCCCCACCAAAGCGGCGCCTTTTGTCAAGCGGGACGAGGTGCAAAAGCCCTTTACCCTGCCCCCTCGCAATGCGGATGACCGCAGGGTGTTTGCCTACCTGCACAAGCGCGGCATCGCTCCACAGGTAATCCGTCAGTTTTTGAACAGCGGCCTGCTGTATGAGGACGCCGAGCATCACAACTGCGTGTTCGTCGGAAAGAACAGCGCGGGACAGGCAAAGTACGCGGGACTGCGCGGCACCTATGATCTGGACGGTCCCGGCTTCAAGGGAGACGCTCCCGGCAGCGACAAAAAGACAGGATTCTCCCTCCCGCACGATCCGCGATCAGATTTGGTGCTTGTCTTTGAGGCACCCATCGATCTGATGAGCTATCTCACACTCCACCGGAACACACCGAACGCGCTGGCCCTCTGCGGCCTTTATGACGGTGCGCTGCAAGCCTATCTGGCAGATCATCCGCAGATCAAACGGATCGAATTGTGCCTGGACGCAGATGGGCCGGGACGGGAGGCGGCTCGGCAATTTCAGAACAAATACACAGCCATGGGCTACGCCGTGACCGTGGAGGAACCCCGCAGCGGCAAGGACTGGAATGAGTATCTGCAAAAAAGAAAAACACCTGAGAGGGGGCGGTAATCAAGTAATCAACACGAAAGATCCAAAGAAACCTATTCGGAAAATATAAGGAGGAAGTTCGCATTTGAATAAAAAATATTTCTTTTCTCACCGTGTACTGGCCATGCTTCTGACACTGACCCTGTGCCTTGGCATGATCCCCACGGCATCAGCCGCCCAGCAGAACAGCTACCATGATCCCGTCGAGCATTGGCAGCAGGCCAGCAACCGAACCAATGAACTGGATGTCAACGCCATCGTCACCCATGAGACCTTCTACTGCGCCACCTGCCGGGAAAACACGGATTTCACCGTCTGGCGTGTTCCGGAGTATACACGCTCCGGTGAGACGGCCCTGAACCGCAACGTCAAGTATTCCAACGGGATGTGTATTGACGAAGTAACGGTAGGCAGTCTGGATGCCGGTGTCCCCGGCGAAAACGCCTATTACACAGGCTACCACTGGACCAAATCCGTATGCAGCCGCTGTGGGGACTGGAACAGTAACGAGACCAACGGCGCCCCCTACGCATGGGATAAGAACATCTACGTTCTGCATGACTGTGCCGCCAAATTTTATCTGGATCTGCCGGAGACCGTTACCCATGAATATGTAGACAGCAAGTACCACCGCACCGTCACCAAGGGCGGCACATACTGCTGCTTCTGTTACGGTACGAATTACGAGAAATCCTCTGTGCTGGAACACCATGACATGGCGGCGGAGACCCTGCCCCAGCCCGCTCATGGCCGTTTCGCTGCCGTGGAGAAGTGCCGCCTGTGTGACTATACCCGCTATGACTACACGGCGGCCAAGGCCGTTGTTGCCAGCTACTACGGCGTGGCAGACGGACAGCCCCATACCATCAGCGTCACGGACTTGTCTGAAGCCGGTGTCCGCACGGCTATCCGCTACGGCAACAGCGCGGATAGCTGCACCATGACCACCGCACCCAACTATACGGACGAGGGTCAGTACACTGTCTATTACGAGATCACCTACACCTGTGACGGTGCGGATATGACGGAAAACGGCGTGGCCTATGTCTGGCTGCGGGATGATACCACAGATGAAAACGGCAACTGCGGCTGTGGCTGCTCTAACCCCAACTGTGGCTGTCAGAACAAGCACTGCAACGGAAATTGCTGTACCGACAAGGGCTGCGGTGAAAACCACAAGTATATTCTGCTGGACAGCACCAAGGCCGGCTGCACCACCCTCGGCTATGACCGCTACCTTTGTGCGGAGTGCGGCAAAATCGAAAAGCGGGACTATGTGGACTCTCTGGGCCACGCATGGCAGGGCATCGTCATCCGTGACGCTACCTGCGAAACCGATGGCAAGCTGCTGGAACTTTGCTCCCGCTGCGGACAGATGAAGCAGACCGCCACGCCCAAGGGCGAACACAGCTATGAGGTCTATACCGTGGCCGCCACCTGTACCAGCCCCGGCTATACCGTCCGGGAATGCTCCGTTTGCGGTGACCGCCATATCGAGGACATTACTCCCGCCATTCCGCATGATTACAAGGCTCATGTGATCGAGGCTACCTGCGATGCAGAGGGAAAGACCATCCATCGTTGCGATGGCTGCGGCAGTTCCTTTGTCACGGACTATACGGAAGCCCTGGGCCACAGCTGGGACAAGGGCACCCTTGTCACCAACGCCACCTGCACTGGCGAGGGGGTCATGGAATACCGGTGCATTCGCTGTGGTTACCACCGTCTGGATGCCGACCCCGCGGATGGCCACATCCCCGGCGCTTCTGCTACCTGCACGGAACCCCAGCTCTGCACTCGATGCGGAGCTGTGCTGGAAAAGGCTCTGGGACATGATTACGAGTCCGAAGTGACTGCTCCCACCTGCACGGAGATGGGTTATACCACTAACACCTGTGCTCGCTGCGGCGATACCAACAAGAGCAACTACACCGAGCCTGCCGGTCATAAGCCCAGCGACTGGATCATCGACAAGGAGCCGACCACCGACTCTGAGGGCGGCAAGCACAAGGAATGTACCGTGTGTGGCGAAAAGCTGGAGACACAGCCCATTGAAAAGATCTACAACAGCGCCACCACGGACAGTAAGGGTGAGGCCATTGTGGGCGGCTACCTTGTGACCGTCACCGATACCGACACCAAGAATCCCGTCGCAAACGCCGCTGTGGCGCTCCATAAGGACAATTCGATCTCCATCCGTCTGCCCAATAGCCGCCTGCTGGACTACGCAGACCAGACCACCGTCACCGTGCAGCTTGTCAAGGACAAGAGTGCGGTACCGGGCATGAGCATTGCCGTTACAGACAAGAATGATAACTACGCCTCCGGTAAGACCGATCAGGTCGGTCAGCTCACTGTTCCCACCGGCAGCGGTAAGACCAACGAGGACGGCAAGGCCACGGCGGGCTATGAGGACGCGGACGGAGACCGCTGGACGCTGACCATCAAGGTGGAGCACACCGATACCGGACGCCCCATCCCCAACGCGGAGGTGTCTATCGGCAAGACAGGAAACATTACCGTGAAACTGCCGGATGGCACGGATCTGGATAAAAACCACCGTGTGACGGTTACCGTCACCGACCACAAGAAAAATCCGCAGGAGAATAAAAACATCATTGTTAAGGGTGACCTGAGCCAAACGGCCAAGGGCAAGACGGATCAGGACGGCAAGCTGACCGTTCCGGAAATCGAGGAAAGAGAGCGTCACGGCACCTATATCCTGGGCTACACAGACGGGACCTTCGGCCCCAGCCGCAGCATGACCCGCGCGGAGGCCGCCGCTATCTTCGCCCGCCTGCTGGCGGAGAAGAACGGCGATACCATTTCCACTGCGGCCAACACCAGATTTACGGATATTCCCGCCCATGCCTGGTACTCCGGTTATGCCAAATACCTCAATAACAACGGTGTCACCTACGGTAAGAGCAAGACCATCTTTGCCCCCAACGACGCCATTACCCGTGCCGAGTTCACCACGCTGGCCGTCCGCTTCTTTGATGTGTACGGCGGTGGCGACGCTGAGATCATGGAGCAGTATAAGGACTTCAACGATGTGAGCGACGGTTATTGGGCCGCCGCGTACATCAAGGCTGCCGCCAAGCATGGCTGGATCAACGGCTATGGCGACGGCTCCTTCCGCGCTGATGACGAGATCAACCGTGCGGAGGTTGTGACCATCGTTAACCGCCTGCTGGGCCGTGAGGCGGACGCGGACTACATTGCGGACAATCTCCGCAAGCTGAACACCTTCCCGGATGTCAACCGCAAGCATTGGGCGTACTACGCAGTCATGGAGGCTGCCAACGCCCATACCGCCATTCTTGGTGACAGCGAAAGCTGGAGCAAGTAAACACCCTGCCGCCCTCCCGATGCCGGGAGGGCGGCTTTTCTAACATCAAACATCATAATTAAAAAGGAGAAATGAACCATGCTGAAGATCACTGCCATTGGCAACCTGACCAACGATGTGGAACTGAAAATGAATGAGACCACCGGCAAGCCCTACGCCATCCTGCGAATCGCCTCGGACCGCCGCTATAAGGATAAGGACGGCAACAAGCTCACCGACTTTATCTCCATCAAGGTGCGCGGCCCTCTGGCCGAGCGCTGCGCCGAGTTTGCCTGGAAGGGCTGCAAGCTGGCGGCCTCCGGCGATTTTGAGACCATTACCTTTGAGGACGAACCGGAGCGTCAGCCCGGTTTCCTCATCAAAGCCAGCGAGGTGGAGTTCCTCTCTCCCCGCAAGGTGGAGGAAACGGCGCAGGAATTGGAAGATGAGTCTGTCCGCGAGGTCGCTGCCTGATGAAAAACACCGGGATCACATACACCAGCGCAGAGCGCAGCCCTGTGATCCTGCCGGAGATGGCCGAACTGCTCCCGCCTTTGAGCGCGGAGCAGTCTGCCGCTCTGGAAGAGGATCTGCTGCGAAACGGCTGTTACTCCCCCATCATCGTCAATGAGGACATGGTCATCATCGACGGGCACAATCGTCAGGCACTGTGCGAAAAGCACGGTCTGCCGTACACGATGGCCGTTTTCTCGTTTGAGGATCTGTTGGAGGCCAAGCAGTGGGCACTGGATACCCAGAAGGGACGCCGTAATCTGGAAAAGTGGGAGCTTGGCAAAATTGCCCTGAAGCTGAAACCCGAGATTGAAGCCAAGGCCAAAGCCAACATGGCTGCTGGCGGACAGAATTTCCGCCCCAGCGAGGCCGAGGAAGGTTCGGCAACATTGCCAAACCTTCCTTCTGTTGAAAAAGCGGTAGATACCCGCAAGGAGCTGGCCGAAGCGGTCGGCTTGGGCGAGCGTACCATGGGCAAGGTCATGCAAATCGATGAGAATGCCCCGGACGCTATCAAGGAGGCGCTGGACAAAAAGGAACTGTCCATCAACAAGGGCTATGACCTGACCCGCCAGCTTCAGGATGTACCGGAGGATCAGCGGGAACAGGCTGCCGCGGAGCTGCTGGAATATGAAAAGGCGAAGAAGGATCTCAAACAGCAAAATGCGGAGATCGACCGCAGGGGCAAAGTTGCAAACACTTTCTGCAAGGCATACGAAAAGGCTTCTCTTCTGACCGCCACGGAAGAAAATGTCCGCTGCTGGACGGAAGGTACCCGCATGACGCCGGAGGAACTCCAGGACACCATAAAGGAATCCCGTGAGATCGCCCAGGTGTTCGCCGCCATTGCCGATATCATCGAGCAGAAGATCCTGCCTGCAGACTGGCGAAACACCGGCCCCGCGGAGGATATTCCCTGTGAGGTGGCGTCATGAGCGAGATGCTTTCTGTTCGCCAGTGGCAGGACCTGTTCCGCAGTGGGGCGTTTCAGGATAGATCCCGTGAGACGCAGATCCGCGCCGGGTGGTATGACTGGTTTTGCAGCGATACGGCTCTTGCCGGCAGACTGCAGAGGATCGGCAGGGTGGTCATGGGGATCACGGAGCCTGCCATTCTGGACAATTACTATGTCTGGTTCAAAAACAACTGCCCTCTGGACGGCCCCCTCTATGATGACGTGCGCTTTGAGCCGTTGGAGGGAGACCGCTGCGGACGGTACTTTGTGGTGTCTCAGGATTGCCCTTATGAAAAGCAGAAATGGACGCTGTATACGGAGCGGAGCGGCTTTGAGACCCCGGAGTTCAGTTGCGATAAGGTCCGCGAGATGGAAAAATACCTGAACAGTCAGGGCAAAAATCTCGCACAGACTATGCAGCTGTCCGCTGTCGTGAAAAAACCGAAAAAGGAGGAACCGACGCGATGAAAGAGAAGAAAAGTCCTTCGCCGCCCAGCCTCCCTCCTGATGCCCAAAGGGAAATCCTGAACAGGCTGTCCGCGGAGACCCGAATCAGTTCTCAGGAGATCGCCGCCATTTTGAAGCGGCACGGCGTCTGCGGCGATATGGACGCCTTGCAGGATGCCTATCGGAAGCGGCTGGGCCAGCGCCTTATGTCCACCATTCGGGATGAGACCGGCAAGCGTGAGGTGCTGGCAGCCAGCGGCGGCGAGTATGTCATCGTGGATTGCTGCAACGATCCGCAGAAGCTGAAGGCTATTCGACACCGCATCCAGGCGCAGATGAACGGACTGGATGTGTCTGCCGGAAAGGTGCGCAAGCGTGTTCGCTTCTTGGAACGCTTCGCTTCTTGGGTGAGGAAGGAGACCTCGGATGGGGCGGCGTGAATTGTCAGCGGCGGATATCTACTGTAAATTCGCGGCACAGCTGGATGAGGATGGCTTTCGGCTGTATCACGCCGCGCAGCAGATCACTGGCTTCCAGCCCTATAACGCTTTCCCTTATGAAGATAACCGGGGCGCGTTTGAGGCAGCGGACGGACATACCCTTCTGCGCTATCTGGAAGCAGCTCATTTCGATGCCGTCACATGGGAGATCGTCCCCGGCACCACCTATGAACGGGCCATCCTCGGCAAAGTGGACACCACTACACCGGAATACCGCGCGTTTCGTGAAGCGATCTGCAAGGACGCACTGGGGCGCATGGGGTTGGGGCATCTCCTGAAAACAAAGGAAAAAGAAGTGAAAGAGGTGGGACATGAACGATAACATCACCGAGATCAACAAAGATACCTTCTGGAAGCTGATCCAGAGTGCAAAGGAGACCTGCGGACAGGATATGGACGCTATGATGGACTTCCTGAAAGACCGTCTGGTATCTATGGGACCGGAGCAGGCTCAGAACTTCCACGACATCCTCCACGCCTATGAGGATCTTGCGGACAAGTTTGGACTGTGGGACGCCGCCGGGGTCATGAAGGGATATGGCTGCAGCGATGACGGCTTTATCGACTTTCGCGCCTGGCTCATTGCCCAGGGAAGGGACGTCTATCTGTCCGCGCTGGCAGACCCGGACTCTCTTGCGGAGGTCATCCCCTACGGGGACTGCTGCTTTGAGACGCTCAGTTATGTGGGAGATTATGCCTATGAGCAGCTCACAGGCAAAAGCGCCTATGACCAGACGGATTGGGCAAGGTATGAAACGCTGCTGGCAGAGCTGGAACAGGATATCGTCTACAAGGGCGGTATTGAATTTCCCAGAGAGGGACCGGAGCTGAAACAGTACCTGCCACGGCTCTGCGCGGCGCATCCGGGCTGGGATGGCAAGACACGCTGGAATGTGCAGCAAAAGGAAATGCGGGATCTCATCCGTGCCGGAAAGGCGTATGACCAGCGGCAAGCGCCCAAAAAGAAACACCGCAGTCATGGAGGTGAGGCCAGATGAGCGAACCCATCATCATCGGTGTGGATCATGGCTACGCTGCCATGAAAACCGCGCATTTTTCCTTTCACACCGGGCTGGTGGCCCATGAGCATGAGCCGTATACGCTGAACAATGTGTTGGAATACGGCGGTAAATATTATGTGGTGGGCAGCGGACGCCAGCCGCTCCAAAAGGACAAGACCCAAACGGAGGATTACTACCTTCTCACGCTGGCCGCCGTCGCAAAGGAAATGGCGTACCGCAATGCCGGAACGGCAGCGGACATCCATCTGGCAGCCGGACTGCCGCTCACCAGCTTTGGCAGGGATAAGAAAGCGTTTCGGGACTACCTGTGCCGGGGTGGCAAACCGGTGTCTTTCCGCTATGAAGAACAGGACTATGTCATCACGATCTCCAAAGTGTCGCTGTATCCGCAGGGCTATGCCGCAGTGCTGACGCAGGGTAGCCTGCTGGATGAGCCATCCGTCATCGTTGCGGATATCGGCGGCTGGACGGTGGATCTCATGCGGCTGGACAACCGCATCCCCAACGCCGCCACCTGCCGCAGTCTGGAACTCGGCATGATCCGCTGTCTGGATGAGATCAGCGAGCAGATCCGCCGTGGCCTTGGCCTGTCTATGACGGCAGCTCAGATTGAAAGCGTTCTGCGCGGCGATGCCAGCCATGTGAACGAGGACGCGAAAAAGATCATTTATCAGGAAGCGGAACGCTACACCAAACGCCTGCTCTCTGCCATCGCGGAGAGCGGTCTGGACGTCCGAGCCATGCCTGCTGTTTTTCTGGGCGGCGGTGCGACGCTGCTGAAGCAGCATGCTTCCGCCGCGGACGGACTATGCCGTCCCATCATACTGGATGACGTTTGCTTAAATGCCAAGGGATATGAGCGTCTGACAGAGCGAATGTCGCAAAAGCATGAGCAGTGACAAGAAGCGGCTGAACCTGTCCTTCTCCATGGCCTCGCCCATCCAGCGGCAGGCGTGGCGGACGCTGATGGATATTCCGGCAGGTGAGCGCACCGGTGCCGTCTGCCGGATGATCTGTGAACACAAAAATCAGCGGGAACTGCTGGAGGCTGTGCGTCAGGCGATCCGTCAGGAATTGCAGGGCAGCCAGATCCAAATCACACAAGCAGCGCCGCAGGCCGGGAGCATCGACGAGGATGTTCTCGGCTTTCTTGTGTCGCTGCAGGAAGGAGATGATACAGACTGATCCGATACTTTGATATGTTTGCCGGCATTGGCGGCTTCCGCTCCGGACTGACCCGCGCGGGCGGTTTCCGGTGTGTTGGACACTGCGAGATCGATAAATACGCCAATGCCAGCTACCAAGCGATCTACGAACCGGGAAAGGAGGAACGATACTATCACGATGCAACCAAACTCGATCCCGCAGACCTGCCGGACTTTGACCTTCTGTGCGGAGGATTCCCTTGTCAGACATTTTCAATCGCTGGCAGAAGAAAGGGCTTTGACGACACCCGCGGCACTCTCTTCTTTGAAATTGCCCGACTGGCTCAAGCCAAACAACCTGCGTATCTGCTGCTTGAAAATGTTCCCGGCCTTTTATCGCATGACAAAGGGAAAACCTTTTCGGTCATCCTCTCCGCACTGGATGACCTGGGGTACCATGTCGAATGGACTGTGCTTAACAGCAAATGTTTTGGAGTCCCGCAATCAAGACGAAGGCTGTTCCTTATCGGATATCTTGATCCCCGATGCGCCGGAAAAATATTACCTGTCTTCGGCGCAGGTGGAAAAGCTCTTGTACAAGTCCTCGGAGGGCCGCAAGGCTCCCGGATCTATGACGCGGGCGGAGTAGCCTGCACCCAGACTGCCGGCGCTGGCGGCATGGGCGGGAAGACCGGATTATACCTGGTGGGCTTTAACCGGAAAGATGGGATCGTCGGAAAGCGGGATACAGCAATTCCGCTGAACGCCAGCGATTTCAGAGGAATCAACCGGAACCAAACACAAAACGCTGTGCTGGTAGACCTTTGCAGCGGGCATCCAAAGCAAACGGACGCTGCCCGCTGTCTCACCGCCCGGTATGGACAGACCACACTGTCCAACCGTAAAGGCGAGCGCTCCGGTGTCCTGCTCATCAAGGAGGCGACCAAGAAGGGGTACAAGGAGGCTCAACCCGGCGATACGGTGGATTTGGGCTACGCAGGCAGCAACACCCGCCGCGGGCGTGTTGGGTGTGATATTGCCCATACGCTGGAAACCAGCTGTATTCAGGGAATTGTAGAAAACGGTGGACGCATCCGCCGTCTCATGCCCCGCGAGTGCCTGCGGCTCCAGGGTTTTGAGGAATGGCAGATCGACCGCGTCCTCGCCATCCAGTCCGACGCTCAGGCCTATAAGCAGGCGGGCAACGGCGTCACCGTCAATGTAATTGAGGCAATCGCCAAGCGTATCCAGGCAGTGGACGAGGAATTGAAAGCAGGTGCCGCAGCATGATCGGAATGAAGGATCAGTGCTTTGGCGTTGAGGTCGAGATGACGGGACTCACTCGCGGGCAGGCTGCGCAGGCGCTGGCCAATTATTTTGGCACAGAACCTTACTATGTGGGGGGCGGTTACGATAAATGGAGCGTGAAAGACCCGGATGGCAAGGCATGGAGCATCATGAGCGATTCCAGTATTGTTACGGAAATGAAAACTGCGAGCGGGTATATACGCACCGGTGACATCGAATACCGGGTCGAGATGGTGACGCCAAAACTCACTTACGCGGAGTTACCCAGGCTTCAGGAGTGTGTCCGTCAGGTGCGCCATGCCGGGGCCAAAGTCAACCACTCCTGCGGTATCCATGTTCATGTGGACGCCGCCAACCACAACCGCCAGAGTCTGAAAAACCTTCTGAGCATTATGTACTCCAAGGAGGATATCCTGTTCAAAGCACTGCAGGTAAATTCAAGCCGTATCAGCCAATACTGCCAGAAGGTGCGGGAGCCAATGCTAAAGGAAGCACGCAAGCTCTCCTCTGACGAAACAAAAAATCTCACGGCGCTGGAAAGCATCTGGTATGAAGGGAATATCTCTGACCGAGAACACTATAACTGGACGCGCTATTATGCCCTGAATCTGCACTCTGTGTTTTATAGAGGAACCGTTGAGTGGCGTTGTTTCAACTCTACGCTTCATGCCGGAAAGGTCGCGGCCTATGTGAATTTATGCCTTGCCATGTCTGCTCAAGCCATTAACCAGCGCAGCACCGTCATGCGGAAAACCTATAGTGACAACGAACTGTTCACCTTCCGTGTCTGGCTGGTGCGGCTGGGACTCAACGGTGACGAGTTCAAGAATACCCGTAATCATCTGCTGGCCAATCTGGAGGGTGATCGGGCATGGCGCTATGACAAGGATACTTATGAAGCCAATAAAAAGAAGAAAAAATCCAGAGAAATGGAGAGGTGAAGCCATTGAAGATACAGATCGAAGAAACCGTCTATGAGGGAACGGCCACGGAGATCATGGGCCGTCTGCGGGACCAGACCTTTGATCCCACAGAGTTCCCGGACATCGAGAGCTACATCTGGTTTTTACAGAGCAATGTCATCCGCACCACAGGAATGGACTGCCCACTGCCGGATGGAGATACGGAAACGCAGGCGCAGGCCATGTTCCGCCATCTGGACAGAATCGGCGGACTCAGACTGCTGGTGGACTAAGATGGAAGAAACTCTGTATTTCGCCTACGGCAGCAATATCAATTTAGAACAGATGGAGCATCGTTGTCCAGACGCCCAGCTCGTTGGGCCGGTGACGCTGCAGAACTATGAGTTGCAGTTCCGCGGCAGCGGCTTTGCCACTGTCTCTCCCAAGAAAGGCAGCGTCGTCCACGGTCTGCTATGGGAGCTCACACCGAAGTCTGAACAGGCGCTGGACCGCTACGAAGGCTATCCTCGCCACTACACCAAGGAGCAGGTATCTGTGCGGACCACAGATGACGCAGCCGTTTCCGTCATGGCTTATATCATGGCAGAACCGATGAGCCGCCAGCCTGCATTGCCGTCCCCATACTATTATCGCGCGATCCAGCAAGGCTTCGAGGCCAACGGCTTGCCAGTGGAATCGCTGGAGGAAGCGTGGAATAGAACCATCGACGAGGTGTGGAGCGGCAAAGTAGATAGGCCCCAAAAGAGGAATAAAGTAAAACCGAAAGGGCAGGAGCGCTGACAAGGGTGCGGCAGATGTCGTGTCGCATCCATACAGATTGTTTCGGATCAAGACAAAAGAAAAAGGCACCGTCTTATTGCTTCCAAGACGGCGCCTGCAAAAATATGTTCGTCACTGATTTATTACGGTTCGATTGATACATCAAAAATATCCGTGATCGGGATGGTACGCTGATCTGTCAGAAAAAGGACGCCGCTGACCGCGTCGATCCGCTTCACAGCGCCGTGTATCGTCTGGTAGCCCCCGCCTGCCTTTTTCGCATCCGGCACAAAGTAGGTAATGGATGCCATGGGCTTCTGGGGCAGCAGCTCCTGAAGTTTTTGGAGTGCATCATCGACACGAGCCATCTCGTACTCGTCCAGAATCACGCGGCTGTCCGTGAGTCTTCCTGTCTCCGCTATGGCAGCACTGTGGCCGGTAAGGGCTGCAAAAGGAGAAAACTGTGCGGCTCTGTCATGGAGCGACATCCGCGGATGCGTCTGCGGCTCCGGATGCGGCAGGCCGATGATATCGTCGTAATTTCTATTCACGCTTTGTGTCCTCCGATCTGACCATTCCGCTCTCTGGCGGTAGCTCCTTCCAGGTAACTCCCCCCGGAGAGGATCGCGTTCTTCCCGAATTTCTGCTTGATGCCCAGCATGGCCTCCTGAAGTTTTCTCTCTCGCTTGAGTCTCATCTTTTCTTCCTCCGCCTGCCTTTCCTGTTCAGCAACATCGTCGAACAGGCTGAACTGCGCAGGTGCTTCTATTTCACTCTGAACCGTATCCTCCCCCACGAGTCTGTTGGCGGTTATTGTCAGGCGGCGGACGGTCAGCTTCGGATCGACCTTGCTGTCATAAATGTCGAGCACCGCATCGGTAATGCAGCGGACAGAGGATGTCTTTCTCGGCAGGTTGGCTGTTCCATGGGCATGTTTTGGGATCTTCCTTCCGTAAGGGTCTGTTACCGTTTCCCCGTGGAAATTCACAGACGACACGTTTTCGATATCGTACCCAACAGTCAGCGTCACCTGGTCTGTCACCAGTTGCTTTTCTAAAAGATCCAGCGCGATAGCCTCCGCCATCTCCCGCACGACGCGTCGTGCCTTGTCGTAGTCATAGGGACATTGAAGGACCTGTCCGGAGCTGATGCAGTTTGTCTCCGGCTTATAGGCTTTCACGTCGGAGATCCGGCATGGCTCCCAGCCCCAGGCGTGGTCGATCAGGAGCTCTGCATTGATGCCGAAGAGCTTATAGAGCAGCGCCTCGTTATAATAGTCCCCAGCCTTCCCGATGGAGCACCGTGCGATATCTCCCATGGTGTAGATGCCGATGGCTTCGAGTTTCTTTGCATAGCCCTTTCCGACACGCCAGAAGTCGGTCAGGGGGCGGTGCGTCCAAAGCTGTCTGCGATAACTCATTTCATCCAGCTCCGCGATCCGGACGCCGCTCTCATCCGGCGCGACGTGTTTGGCCATGATGTCCATAGCGACCTTGCAAAGATAAAGGTTTGTGCCGATCCCCGCGGTCGCGGTGATCCCCGTTGTGCGCAGCACATCAAGGATCATGGTTTGTGCCAGCTCCCGCACCGTCATGTGATACGTCCCAAGATAACTGGTGGCGTCGATCATCACCTCATCGATGGAGTAGACATGGATGTCCTCCGGGGCGATGTATTTGAGGTAGACATTGTAGATCTGGGTGCTGATCTCGATATACTTTGCCATCCGGGGCGGTGCTACGACATAGTCAACAGCCAAAGCCGGGTCCGCTTTCAGATCCATGGCATCTGTGCTTTTGCCTGTAAATTGTCTTCCGGGAGCATGGCGCTGCCGCTCCGCATTGACTTCTCCGACCCGCTGTACCACTTCAAAAAGACGGGCTCTGCCGGGTATACCATAGGCTTTCAAAGAAGGAGAGACTGCAAGGCATATCGTCTTCTCGGTGCGGCTGATATCTGCCACCACAAGGTTTGTTGTCATAGGGTCAAGGCCGCGCGCCATGCACTCCACGGACGCGTAATACGACTTTAGATCAATGGCAATGCATGTTCTCTGCCTCTCGGACATCCGGCGCACCTCCTCCTTGCTTCTGACGATCAGTATACCACGCCGCGTGGAATCGAACAAGCGTTTGTGCTGAATTTTGCGGTGGAATCTTGTGGAAACCGCCGCTTCCCAAAACCGGCACTCCATGCTACAATGATGCCTGTTTGTGTGAAAGGGGTGTCGTAGTGTTTTATACGATGGAGGAAGCGGCTGTCCTCTGCGGGTTTCTGGAACTGTATTTGAACCGGGACAGCGTAGATGCAGCAGTACGAAAGAACTACGAAAAGTTCCGACTTAGACTCGTGCAGGAGTCCCTGGGGCGGGATGACTACATCTGGGCCACCAAAGCACTGAGTTTTCTGCGACCCCACTGGTGGCAGGATCACGAGGACCATAGAGCGCTGGAAAATGCTTTACTGAAAACGCAAACGCTGGCTCTGAAAACAAAAGAATAATCAAACCATTTCGCGGTAACAGCGGTCTCAGACTGCTGCTGCCGCTTATTTTTTTAGGAGGCGATCCTATTAATCATCAAAAAATGACCATTCTTGTGGTGGAGCCGATGAAAACGCCCACTATACAGGAGATCGACGGCAGCCTGGAATCCATGCAGCGGATCGTAGGTGGAGATATTGAGGCTGTTTACCCGTTCGATGACCCGGTCGCGCTCGTCTGTCACGGAGAGGGCAAGCTTCTGGGATTGCCTATGAACCGTGCCCTGACAGATGAATCCGGAGTGCCGTATGACATTGTCTGCGGCACCTTTTTTGTAGTCGGAATTGGAGATGAGGATTTTACATCCCTGACGGAGCAGCAGATCGAAAAGTATCGGAAGAAATACGCCAATGAGATGGTGTTTTCTGTTCCTGTGCCGTCCGGAAACCATAAAAAACAATGCAATAAGGAGAAAAACGAACATGAAAGATAAGTATGTCTTAACCGCGGAGTCTGTCACTGAGGGCCACCCGGACAAGCTCTGCGACACCATTGCCGACGCCGTAGTGGATGCCTGCCTGGAGCATGACTCCACCGCCCATGTAGCCTGCGAGGTCATGGCTACCGCAGGTAAGATCATCGCGGCTGGCGAGATCACGGCGGCGTGGCTCCCGGACATCCCTGCCGTCATCTGCCGCACCGTGCGGGAAGCCGGATATGGCGGCAGCGATTATGAGGTGGAGGTGATCACCCACGAGCAAAGTCCCGACATCGCCGGAGCGGTCAATAATGGCGCGGAGACCGGAGCAGGCGACCAGGGTATCGTGTACGGCTACGCCTGCGATGAAACGCCTGAGCTTCTTCCACTGCCGGTAGTGCTGGTACATGAACTCACCCGCCTGCTGACCCAGGCGAGAAAGCTGCGCACGATCCCCGGCTTGAAGCCGGACGGTAAGGCGCAGGTGTCTGTGGAGTATCAGTTCGGCGTTCCCAAGCGTGTCTCTGCCGTAGTGGTCTCCTGCCAGCATGAGGATGGTGTGGAGCTGGCGGAGCTTCGCCATGCGGTCATGCGCCATATTATCCAGCCCGCTTTTCAGGACTTCCCGCTGGATGCCGAAACGGAGATCCTCATCAATCCTTCCGGCAGATTTGTGGAGGGCGGCTTTGAAGCGGATACCGGACTCACGGGCCGTAAGCTGATGGTGGATACCTACGGCGGCCTCGCACCACATGGCGGCGGCGCGTTGTCCGGCAAGGACGGCACCAAGGTGGATCGCAGCGGAGCCTATATGGCCCGCTACATCGCAAAAAACATTGTGGCGGCGGGACTTGCTGAACGCTGCACCGTCAGTCTGGCCTACGCCATCGGCAAGGCGAAGCCTGTCATGGTGGAGGTGGATGCCCACGGCACCGGCAAGTATTCCGATGCTGTGCTGGAGCAGGCCGTTCGCGCGGTGTTCAAGCTGACACCGAACAGCATGATCGATACGCTGGGTTTGGACAAACCCATTTTCCGTAAATTCTGCAACTACGGACACTTCACCCACGCGGATGCCCCGTGGGAGCGGACGGATATGACGGAGGTGCTGGAAAGCGCCTGCCACGCCAAGGAGATGGGGGGTTCCGCCCGCTGATAAAAAAACAGCGAGAGGGCTCGCCTCTCGCTGTCAGGTATTACTGAATGCTGTCCTTGAATGCCTTGCCGGCCTTAAAGACCGGAGCCTTGGAAGCGGCGATTTCAATGGTCGCTCCGGTGGCCGGGTTTTTACCGGTGCGGGCAGCACGCTCTTTTGCCTCAAAGGTGCCGAAGCCAACCAGTTGGACCTTGTCCCCAGACTTCAGAGCAGCTTCCACGGTATCAATGAATGCACTCAGTGCGGCGTCGCAGTCCTTTTTAGCAAGGCCGCTGGCCTCTGCCATAGCGGTGAGAAGTTCCGTCTTATTCATGCTGTTTTCTCCTTTGTTTAGATAGTGGCTGAAAATAGTATTCCTTATTATACCAAAAAATCACCCGGCTGACAATATAGCCGGAACAATAGGAGTGATACCATTTCAAAAGAAAGATCAAAACCTCTTCATATTGCCAGCTGCAGCTTTGGTAAAGACAGCCTTGCCACGATCCTGCTGGCGCTGGAGCACGGGGAAGCGCTGGATGAAGCGGTCTACTGTGAGGTGATGTTCGATAAAAGGACCTCCGGCGAGGTGCCGGAGCATCGGGCATTCATCTATGAGACTGCGATCCCCAGACTGGAACAGTTGGGGGTCCCTGTCCGTGTACTGCGTTCGGATAAGACCTATCTGGACCTGTTTGCCGGAACAGTTACCCGCGGTCCGAAAAAAGGCCTTCGGCGCGGATTCCCTCTGTGCGGGCATTGCTACGTTCAGCGGGACTGTAAGCTCCGTCCCATCCGCCGGTATAATAGGACTCTGACGCCGGATACTGTGCAGTATGTGGGCATCGCCTACGATGAGCAAAAACGGCTGTCACGCTTGAAGGATCAGCAGGTGTCCTTGCTGGCAAAATACAAATTTACAGAGGAAGATGCAAAGCAGCTCTGCCAAACGGCAGGGCTGCTTTCACCTGTCTATGCGTTCACAGACCGTGGCGGCTGCTGGTTCTGCCCGAATGCCAAGCGGAAGGAACTGCGGCACCTTTATGACAACCATCCGGAGCTGTGGGCGAAAATGCTGGAGCTGCAGGCAATGCCGGGAAAGGTGTCCGAGAAATTCAACCGCACGGAGCGCTTTTTCGACATCGATGCGGCATTCCGAAAAGAAGATGCCCTGTGCCAAAAAGCGGCATAAAAAAGAAAAAGGAGATGAGAACCATCAGCAATCAGAAATATGAGATCACAGACATGGCCCATGAGGAATATCCGTTCCTGCACCGCATCCGTTCGCTGCGGGATATCTGCGGCGAGATCCGCGCAGGCGACATAGGCGGTTTCGTGGAAAGCGAAAGCAACCTGTCCGCGGAGCCGGGAGACTGCGCATGGATCTTCGATGACGCCATTGCAGTGGGCAATGCCTATGTGGATCGGGACGCCTGTCTGCGGGGCGATGCCATAGCCTGTGGCAGCGCCTATGTTTCCAAAGGCAGCGTGATGAGCGGCCACAGCCGCGCCGAGGACAACGCCTATCTCCGCGGGGCCTCCATGACCGGAAAAGCGCTGGCTTCCGGAAACGCGCAGATCATTCACGATCCCCATACGATGGGGACTCCCATCCTGTCCGGCAACTGCAAGGTGTATGGCACGGTGCAGGGGGATATCCGCATCACCGGTTCTGCCGTGATTCTGCCCTGCGAGGAAGTCCGCAACGATACAAGGGATACCTTTGTCCTGAGCGGCAAGAGCCGGAGCGTGATCCGCAGCATCGGGCGTGAGACCTTGAAACCTCTGCAAAAAGAAGTAAGTCCTATGAAAACAAAAACGCCAAAGAAACGAGGTGTGGAGCGATGACCGTGTATGAGCAGGAGCTGCGAGAGCTGTTTGAACATAGCAATCTCGTGGATCAGCCTCAATTCTCCGGGCGTGTGTGCGTGGGAGATCTCGGAAAGGACCTGCGTGTACGGGCGGAGTTTCTCTCTACCCATATCTCCAGCCAATATGACGCCATCCGCCTTACGGTGCTCAACCGCACGGAGGGCGTGGTGGACCGGACGCTGCTGCGCTTTCAGGATGTCTGGGGTAAAAAGCAGGTGCCGAACAATCCCAACTTCCGCAGCGGCGTCATTCCCCACCTGTGGGATGACTACGGAAAAGTGGAGTGGTACGCCTATCACCCCACTGCCGCGGACTATGCCGCTCTGCGGGATGCCGTCGGTCAGTATCTGTCCGCATTCCGGGAGCGCACGTCGGAGCTGGAACGGAGCGGCCCCAAGCTGGTCTATATCTGTGCTCCGCTGCGCGGCGATGTGCCAGGCAATGTGGAGTTTGCGCGGCAGAAAGCGCAGGAGGTGTTTGCGGCGGGGAATATCCCTATCTGTCCGCATCTGCTGTTCCCGCCTGTCGCAGATTTCACCGATCCCACCCAGGACGAGAAAGCCAGGGCGATGGGACTGCGCCTGCTGGAATCCTGCCAGCAGATGAATGTGTACGGTCCGGTCTGGACGGATGGGATGTGGCAGGAGATCTACAAAGCCGGCGAGTTGGGCATCCCCGTGATGACGGATCAGAAGACCATTGGACGGACGCCGCCCCGGCGATCCGGCAGGAAGGAGCGATAACGCTGGAACAGGAACACAAAAAGCCGCCCTGCCCCCTGGTTGAGCAGAACGGCAATATTTTCAATCTCATCGGTCTTGCCAGCCGGACACTGCGGCAAAACGGCATGACAGCCGAGGCAAAAGAGATGCAAAACCGCATTATGGGCGGAGACTGCCACAGCTATGAGGAAGCGCTGGGAATCATCAGCGAGTATGTAGAGACAGAGTTATCCGGCAGTATTCCCACAAAAAACAAAAACAAGGAGGACCACACACATGAACGATAACCAGAAATGGGAGATCATTCAAGGTGATGCGCTGAAGGTGCTGAGCGGGTTCGCCCCCAACACCTTCGATGCTGTCATCACCGATCCCCCGTATGCTTCCGGAGGCCGGACACAATCCGAGAAAAACAAGTCCACCGCCAGGAAGTATTCCAGCATGGGGGAGAGTGCGCCGCCTCCCTTTGATGGGGACGCCAAAGACCAGCGCTCCTGGACCCGCTGGGCGGCAGAGTGGCTGTATGAGGCGAGGAAAGCAAGCAAGCCCGGTGCGCCGGTGTGTATGTTCATCGACTGGCGGCAGCTGCCCGCAGCCACCGATGCCCTTCAATGGGCGGGATGGATCTGGCGGGGCACCGCTGTCTGGGATAAGGGCAACAGCCGTCCTCAGAAGGGCCGCTTCCGCCAGCAGGCGGAGTACATTGTCTGGGGTTCCAACGGAGATATGCCTATCAGCCGTCCGGTGCCCTGCCTGCCAGGGGTGTTCAAGTATGGCAATCCACAGAGCCGCATTCATCTTACGGAGAAACCCTTGCAGCTTATGCGGGACATTGTGAAGATCACGGAACCGGGCGGCCATATTCTGGACCCCTTCGCCGGTTCCGGCACCACGGTGCTGGCGGCTGTTCTGGAGGGTTATTCCGCCACCGGCATTGAGGTGACCGACACCTATGCCAAGCTGGCAAGAGAAAGAATCTGTTCAGAGCTGGAGGAAGCTGCGTGACCTGATGCGCTGTCTGGCAAAGGGACTTGCTATAATGCCGGAAAATCGGTATAATAAAAACGATCCAGTAAGAGAGCATTGTGAGGAATTAGTTATGAATCACGCACAATATGATCAGGAAACCGGAAAGCCGTTGGATCAGTCGTATCTTGAATGCGGACTTCCCGATGATTTGCAGGCTTCTATTCAGGAGATGCAAAAATCTTGGGCCATTATAGACAGCGGAAGCCGAGATCCTCATTGGGACATCTACTGGTGTAATCTGAATGCGGACATTAACTCAGCCGAAGTCGAACGGATTATTTCTCCCGAGCAGGCATGGTATTTGCGTGAAAAGTATCTTCGCATGGAAAGAGAGTGATACCTCTTGATAAACTTTACAGACCTCCCCACTCGCAATAAATTCTATGCAGGGGCAAACGGCGCAAAGCGAGCTGTAATTTATCAAGGCGAACAGTATATGCTGAAGTTCCCCGCACAAGCCCCCAAGAATAAAGACTTGAGTTATGCCAACAGTTGCGTTACCGAGTATATCGGCTGCCATATTTTCAACAGCATTGGGATCAACGCTCAGGAAACTCTCCTTGGCACTTATGAAAAAAATGGCGTAAAAAAGATTGTTGTTGCTTGCAGGGATTTTACCTCTCCCGGAATTGTGCTACAGGACTTTGCCTCGCTGAAAAACACGGTGATCGATTCCGGTCACAGCGGGTATGGTACAGAACTGTCTGACATTATGCGGGCCATGGAGGATCAGACAGCATTCCCTCCCGCATTGCTGCAGCAGCATTTTTGGAATGTATTCATTGTAGATGCGCTGATCGGGAATTGGGATCGGCACAACGGAAACTGGGGTTTTCTTTATAATACCGCGACAGACGAAATTGCCATTGCCCCTGTGTATGACTGCGGGAGCTGCCTGTATCCCCAGGCTGATGAAGCCATCATGCGAGACACCATAGATAAGCAGCCAGAACGAGATTTGCGCACTTTCTCAATCCCTCATTCCAGCATTAAGGTCAATGGCAGAAAAATCAACTACTTTGATTTTATTTCCTCTTTGGAGAATGCAGATTGCAACAAAGCATTGAAGCGGATACTGCCCAAAATCAACATGGATGCAATTTTCCGTATCGTGGATGAGACTCCGTTCATTTCGGATCTGCAAAAGCAGTTCTATAAGACAATGCTGCGGACACGAAAAGAGCGCATCCTTGATTTTGCAATGGAAAAACTGCGGAAAAGGGAAAAGGCCAAAGAACTTGACGCACGGTAATAAATAAACAAAACGTTTTTTCAAGAGCAGGGTGTTTACAAAACACCCTGCTTTTTGTATAAGGGTGTTCACAAAACACCCTGCCACAAGGAGAGAAGTATGTCAGAAAATTTTGCGAGTTTTTATCGGAAAGCAAGCAGTGTGCGGGAGTTAGTAGGGAAAGCGCCCTTTCCTGAAAAAGCGCGGTTTCAGATCACAAAGGTGATTGAACTGCCAGCCAATCAGTACCGCCGCTACATGAACGAGCTTTTGCGGGATGTTTCCTTCATATCCCGGAACGTGACGGATATGAGGTTCGATGGGAAAACAGAAACATTTCTCTGCCTGTTCGTGACCTGCCGAGATGCGAACACCGGCCTGCTGGTGGAGTCCGAAGGCTTTGGATATGCCAGGTACGCGGCATTTATTCCTGAAAAGAGCGCTCTCTCATTGGAGGGTATTCCGATGGAACGCGCAAGCGAAAAGTGCCTTTGCCGGCATCCGACTCCTGAGAGATGATTTCTTTTTTTCGAGGAAGCGGGCAGCGCCCGCCCAATATTGCAATCACCATACCGCTTGCAAATAAAGCCCCGCGCAGCGGGGCGAAAGCCAACGCCGCCGTGGCGGCGCTGGCGCAAGCATAGCGTTTGTATGACAAACGCGCTTGCTGGGGCTCGCCCCAGTCCCCAATGCCGCCTGCGGGCGGAAAATTTCGCGGCTTTGGGCCGCAGAAAGGAGCACTAAAGGGACGAATAAGGAACACATGGTATCCGTGCGGCTCAACGCCGCGGAGCGAGAAACGCTCCGACAGCTCTGTGCGGTCTCCGGCCTGCCGGTCAGCGCTGTACTGCGGCAGCTCATTTCCAGCGTGACGATCCGCCAGCGTCCACCCAAAGAACTGCATGACTTATATGCGGAGATCAACCGCATCGGTACGAATATCAACCAGATCGCCCGAAAGGCCAACGCCGGTTTTGCGACGAAAGACGATATGAGAGAGCTGCTGTTTTTGATGAAAGCCATTGAACAGAAAATGGCGAAGGTGGCGGAGCAGTAGTGGCGGTCACAAAGATACTCGCCCGCCGCGGCGGACTATCCCAGGCCATTGCGTATGTTCTCAACGGGGATAAGACGGAAGAACAGATCCTCACGGCGGCACAGGGCTGTCTCACGTCAACAGCTTGCCATGACATGGCTGCGGTCAAGCAGCGTTGGAATAAGACGGACGGTGTGCAGCTTTACCATGTCATCCAATCCTTTCGCCCCGGTGAGCTGTCACCGGAACTGGCGCTGGAGATCGCACGGGAATTTGCGCGGGAAAACCTGCCGGGGTATCAGGCCATCATCGGTGTCCACACGGATCGGGAACACATCCACGCGCACATCGTATTCAATTCCGTCAACGCACTCACCGGAGAAAAGTATCACAGCAATGCCCAAAGCTACTACCAGCAGATCCGCGGCATCTCAGACCGGCTCTGCCGGGAGCATGGCTTGTCCGTTATCATGGCGGGAGAGTCTGCCAAAGCCATCAGCTATGTGGAGTGGCTGCGGCAGTCCAAGTGCCAGCCGACCTTTCGTTCCATGCTGGAAGCAGATCTGCGGACGGCTATTCAGGATGCCAATGATCTCGGCCACTTTTTCCTGCTCATGGAGCACATGGGCTATGAGATTCACCACGGTGATCGGCTGGGTTTTCGCCTGCGGGGACAGGAGCGATTCCAGTATCCCGGCAGACGCAACACGCTGTTCACGGAGGATGGTATCCGTGCTGCTATTCAAGGAAATCTTGCGGAAATTGAAGCAGGCAGTCGTCCCGCTGTGCTCTCACGGCCTAAGTATCGGCCATACCTGGCGCATCCGAAATACACCGGCTTCCTTGCCCTCTATGTGCATTATCTCTATTTGCTGGGTAAGATCGGGCAGCGGCAGTACCCGCCCCGCATGACGCCTCATCTTAGGCGGGAGGTCATGCGCTTTGAGCAATACCGCACACAGTTTGACTTTCTGCGGGAAAATGAGATCGTCACCCAGGCGGATATGGATGCCTTCCAGACCCGCACAGAGAAATCGCTGGCCAAACTCATCAAGCAGCGTACCATCCTCAATGTGCGGAAAAAGAAGCGGCAAAAACTGTATACGGCTTTGGCGGATGTGGATGCGCTGGCTCCCAGCAAAGCGCTCTATGAAGAAGGACTAACCGGCATGGAGACAGAATTTGAACGGTACATGGAAGCGGTGGCACTGCTGGAGAACAGCGGTGTTCCCAGAAACCGGCTGACGGAAGAAAAGGCGAAGATCTATGAACAGCTGGCGGAGCTGAACCGCGAGATCCGCACGGAGCGGCAAAGGCTGAAGCTCTGCCATGAGATACAAAATCAAGTGCCTGTCATGGAACAGGACATTCAAAGAACAGAAGAACACCAGAAGGAGGTGCGGGAACATGAACATCGGCGGCGGTGAAGCGGCGGACCAATTGGTGCGCATGATGCTCTCCGGCAGTGAGGTAGCTGTCCGGCTGAGCGGCTCCGCCCTTAAAAATATGCTGGCGCTGACGCTGGCACTGGCAAAGAACCATAAGACGATCTCCGGCAAAGTCAATCTCGTGAAGATGCTGAAAGAGACCCGCGACGTGCGCCGGTTCGCCATGTCTCCAGAGCAGTATCAGGCATTCAAAAAGAAGGCTGGAAAGCAGAAAATCTTATTCTCTGCCATTCGGGATACGGATGGTCACGGCAAGGTTGTGGATGTCATCATGCCGGTAACGGAGATCGACAGAGCGAATATGATTTTCGAGCGCATCCAATACCTCGGTCAACCAGCGCAGGCACAGCAGCCTCCACGGGAGCAAGCCCCGTCCAAGGCCAGAGAAGCCCGTGAAAGGCAGGCTGCAACCCAAGTCGAGCAGGATCAGCGCCCCCAAGAGAACACCCCTGTGACACCGCCTGTGGGCCAGCGTCAGGAGGTGGAGCCAAAAAAAGGATCTCGGTCGGGACAAGACTTGCCCGCTACCGCACCCAGCTCGACCTCGTCCAAAGACGGGAGCCGGATGACGAGTGAGGAACGCCCCTCTGTGCTGGAACGTCTGAAGGGCTATAAGGCGCAGTTGGACCAGCAGCAGAAGCCTGCCCCGGCCAGAACGAAGGATCGGCAAAAAAGCAAAACCGGAAAAGCAAAATAACAGGCATCAAATCCAAGGCGGCTCCAACAGCAACTCGATCGCTGTTGGGACCGCCCTTTTCAATTTTCGCAGGAGGTGATGCGCTTGAATCGTACTGACAGAGCAGGCGGGATACTGTACCGGCTGTTCTTTTATCTCCCTGTGATCTGGGCGGCGCTGCTCATTGCACAATCCCTTGGCGGCGGTTTGCCGGATCTGTTCTCCAACCTGACCGCCGCACTGGAGCATCCATTCCAGATCCAATGGACGGACAAGAGCCTGTTGACCATCCTGATTTGTACCGGCGTTTACATTATGAGCCTGTGCATCTATGACGCGGAAAGCGGCAGGATGCGGGATGGCGAGGAACACGGCTCGGCCATATGGGGCTCGCCCAGGCAGGTCAACGCGCAGTTTTGCCAAAAGCATAATAAGATTCTGACCCGTCATGTGCGGTTGGGATTGGATACTCATAAGCACCGGCGATCCTTGAACGTGCTGGTCATCGGCGGCAGCGGCGCGGCCAAGACCCGCGGTTATGTGAAGCCCAACATCTTGGAGGCCAATACCAATTATGTGATCACGGACCCGAAAATGGAAGTTCTGACCGACACGGGCGGATACCTGAAAAAGAAGGGCTATGACGTCCGGGTGCTGAATCTTGTGAATTTGGAACAGTCTGACGGTTATAACCCCTTTTGCTACTTGCGGGATGAAAAAGACGCACTGAAGCTGGTGAATACGCTGATCCAGGCGACCACGCCCAAAGGCAGTCATGAGTCCGACCCGTTCTGGACGAAGTCCGAAACAGCACTGCTCCAAGCTATCATCCTCATGCTGTACCAGGAAGCGCCGGAGTATGAACAGAACTTTTCCATGGTCATGCGCGTGCTGGAATACGCTGAAGTCCGGGAGGATGATGACGAATACATCTCGCCGTTGGACCTGCTGTTTAAGGCGATGGAATATGAAAATCCGGAGAGCGTCGCGCTGCGGCAATACCGAGTATTTAAGCAGGCGGCAGGCAAGACAGCGAAAAGTATTTTGGTAAGCGCCGCCGTGCGGCTGGCCCCATTCAATCTGCCGCAGATCAAGGCCATCACCGACCATGATGACATGGACTTGTATACCCTGGGAGAGAAAAAATGTGCCCTCTATGCCGTGATCCCGGATAATGATACGACCTTCAATTTTCTTGTCAGCCTGCTGTACTCCCAGATATTCCAAACGCTGTACTACTGCGCCGACCAGATCCACCATGGGGCACTGCCGTGTCATGTCCACTTTATTTTGGACGAAGCGCCATCGGTCAATCTGCCGGGGCTGCCACGGGAACTTGCGACCATGCGTTCCCGAAATATTTCGTGCAGCACCATCATCCAGAACATGGCGCAGATCAAGGAACTGTACAAGGATTCGTGGGAAACCATCCCCGGCAACTCGGATACCCTTCTTTACCTCGGCGGTAACGAGAGCAGTACCCACAAATACATTTCGGAGGCCCTGGGCAAGTCCACCATCGACACCAAGACCCATGGACAGACGAAGGGGCGCTCCGGTTCCTACTCCACCAACTTCCAGATGAGCGGCAGAGAACTGCTGACCCCGGATGAGGTGCGGATGTTGGACAACCGGTACTGTATCCTGTTCATCCGCGGGGCCAGACCGGTGCTGGATCTGAAATACGAGCTCATGAGTCACCCTGCCATCCGCTACACCATGGACGGCGGCGCGCCGCCCTATATCCACCACGGGACAGCGACACCGACCCTGCCGGGAGAACCGCTGTTCCGATTTGATCAAAACGATGAAAAGGAGAACATTGCGTAATGAAACACGATCTGAAAACCAACAACTTTGAACGAAAGGTAACGCGCATCTACGCCATCCTTGTCTGCACAGCCATGGTGATGATGGTTACCGCAGTTCCTGCATTGGCCGCAGACGATCCGCTGGCGGTGGTCAACAATCTGAGTGAGTTTATTTTCTCGCTCATCCGTGCCATTGGTCTCATCCTGCTGGGCTTCGGCATCCTGCAGGTGGGTCTGTCTCTCAAGAGCCATGATCCATCCCAGCGAGCCAACGGTATGCTCACCGTAGCAGGCGGCATTGTCATCACCTTTACCAAGGAAATCCTTACCCTTATCACCGGTTGAAAATCGAATAAGGGGAGCAGCGTTTAGACTGCTCCCTTTATTTCTTCCCGCAGGAGGTGATTTTGAATGGGAAGTGGAAACTGGATCATTGATAACCTGAACTCCGCACTGGAAATGTGGAACGGCAGGCTGGAGGAAATCTGGCAGCTCATCACCACATCACCGGAGAATTTCAAGGGCGGCGGTATCTGGAATGTCATCGTCGGTATCAACGGCGGATTGAAAGCGGTGGGATATGCGCTGTTGGTGCTGTTTTTTGTTATGGGCATTGTAAAAACCTGCGGCAGCTTTGCAGAGATGAAGAAGCCGGAACTGGCGTTCAAGTGCTTCATCCGCTTTGTGCTGGCGCAGGCGGCGGTGACCTGGGGCATGGAACTGATGACAGGGGCCTTTCGGGTAGCTCAGGGCATGGTGACAACGGTCATCGACTCGTCCGGCCTGACGGCCATGTCGGCTACGGCACTGCCGGATGAGATGGCGAGCATCATCGAGGATGTTGGCTTTTTCGATTCTATCCCCTTATGGGCGGTGACGCTGCTGGGCTCCCTTTTTATCTGGGTTCTGTCCCTCGTGATGATCCTGACGGTGTATAGCCGTTTTTTCAAGCTCTATATCGCAACGGCCATCGCCCCTGTGCCGCTGGCCAGTTTTGCGGGACAGCCCTCCAGCAGTATAGGCGTAGCCTTTTTGAAAAGCTATGCCGCCATCTGTCTGGAGGGCTGTGTCATCGTATTGGCTTGTGTGATTTTTTCGGCGTTTGCGTCTTCACCGCCTGCCATTGCGGACGATACGCTGGCGGCAGCCACCATTGTGTGGAACTATGTAGGTGAACTGATTTTCAATATGCTGGTGCTGGTGGGGGCCATCAAGATGAGTGACCGGATCATCCGGGAACTGATGGGCCTGGGTTAATCCTCATCGTCAGACAATTCAATGTCGCTCAGGTCCATGGCATAGCCACCGTGCTCATCCGGCTGCACACCGTTTCTTTGCTGCTCACGGATACGATAGCGAACAATACTCTCCAGGTCTTTTTCTTCTTGGCGCTTCTGGAAGATGCTTTGTATCTTCCGAACCAGAGAAATGATCCAAGACAGGACTACCAGACCAAGGAGGACAAAGAAAATAATATCACCCAGGCTTTGGTGTGCCTGATACCAACTACGCCAAAATGTATTCATAGCGACCACATACAGCAGCGGAATCGTCAAGCGAAATACGGCGGCCAACTTGAAAATGATAGAGATGATGAGCATTGCTATGCTCAAAAGAATGACCGGCATACAAGAGCCTCCTCTCAGTTTTGGATACGGCGCTATGTTACCATAGCCGTGCCGATCATACAAGAGGCTGTATGCCAATTCTCAAAAAGGAGTTGATATATTGGAGGTACGCATCAACAAGGAAGTGCGCAACTATCAGGAAAGTCTGTTTTTTGGACTGTCACTGCGGCAGTTTTTATTTGCCCTGTTGGCGGTGGCCGTGGCGGTAAGTGTTTATTTTGGGCTGCGCCCCGTGCTGGGGAATGGCGAGATCGGCTGGGTCTGCATTCTGGCCGCGTTCCCATTTGCTCTGGGCGGTTTTTTCCAGTACAACGGCATGACTCTGGAACAATTTTTATTGGCTTTTTTTCGCTCGGAATTTCTCACCCCAAAACGGCTTGTGTTCAAATCGGAAAATATGTACGCAAAACTGATGGCACACTCATCTGTGAAGGAGGCGTTGAATCTTGATTAAAACCCTGCAGACTACGTTAAAACAGGACAAAGAACAATTCAAGGTACCGAGATCTGTACAGGACACCATCCCCATCCGGCGACTCTGGCCGGATGGGGTCTTTCAGTTTGGCAGCAAGTATTCCAAGACGCTGCGATTCAGCGATATCAACTACGCCATTGCATCCAAAGAGGATAAGACAGCTATGTTTCTCAGCTATTCCGAATTGCTGAACGCGCTGGATACTGGCTCTACTACAAAAATCACCATCAACAATAAGCGCCTGAACCGCCGCAACTTTGAACAGGAGATCCTCATTCCCACTCGCGGAGATTTTCTGGACGGCGGACGGGCGGAGTATAACGCCATGCTGTTGGATAAGGTTACCGATTCCTCCAACAGCGTGGTGCAGGAGCGTTATATCACCCTGTCGGCGCATAAGAAAAATATCGAGGAAGCCCGTACTTTTTTTGACCGCACAGTCAATGATGTGACTTCCCGACTCAATCACATGGACTCCCGCTGTGAGGAACTGGATGCCGTGGAGCGCCTCCGCATCCTTCATGATTTCTACCGCGTGGGTGAGGAAACGCAGTTCCAGTTGGATCTGGCAGACTGCATGAAGCATGGCCGTTCCTTCAAGGACGCCGTCTGTCCAGACAGCATGGAGTTTAAGAAAGACCACTTTGTCATGGGCGGTAAGTATGGCCGGGTGCTGTTTCTGAAGGAGTATGCCAGCTATATCAAGGACGCTATGATCAACGAGCTCACCAGCCTGAACTGCAGCCTCATGCTGTCTATCGACATCATTCCAGTGCCCACGGACGAAGCGGTACGGGAGATGCAGAACCGCCTGCTGGGCGTGGAGACCAATGTGACCAACTGGCAGCGCCGGCAGAACGCCAACAATAACTTTTCTGCCGTTGTACCTTACGATTTGGAGCAGCAGCGCAAGGAGACCCGTGAGATGCTGGACGATCTCACCACCCGTGATCAACGCATGATGTTCGCGGTGGTGACGCTGGTGCATCTGGCGGACAGCAAGGAGGAACTGGACAGTGACACGGAAACGCTGCAGTCCATTGCCCGGAAGCACCTCTGCCAACTCACGACCCTGAACTGGCAGCAGGCAGACGGCCTTGTGACGGCGCTGCCGCTGGGCCTGCGCCGCATCGACGCCCTCCGCACGCTCACCACCGAGGCACTGGCTGTGCTGATGCCATTCAAGGCGCAGGAGATCTGGGACCGGGGCGGCGTGTACTACGGACAGAACGCAATCAGTAAAAATCTCATCGTAGCGGATCGCAAACGGCTGTTGAATGGCAACGCCTTCATTCTGGGTGTTTCCGGTTCCGGCAAATCCTTCAGTGCCAAGAAGGAGATGGTGTCACTGGCATTGTCTACCGACGATGATATTATCATCATCGACCCTGAATCCGAGTACCGCCCGCTGGTAGAAGGGTTGGGCGGTCAGGTCATCAACATCTCCGCCACCTCACCCAACCATATCAACGCCATGGATATGGAGCAGGGCTATGGGGACGGAGAGAACCCCGTGGTGCTGAAATCTGAGTTTCTGCTGTCGCTTTGTGAACAGCTCATCGGCGCCGGGAAGCTGTCTGCTAAGGAAAAGTCCATCATTGACCGCTGTACCGCCCAGGTCTACCGGGAATACATCCGCGGCGGATATCAGGGGCAGGCTCCGACCCTGCAGGACTTTCATGCGGAGCTGCTCCGCCAGCCGGAAAAGGAAGCTACGGACGTGGCACTGGCCATTGAGTTGTTTACCGAGGGCAGCTTGAACACCTTTGCAAAACCCACCAACGTGGATACCAATGCCCGTATCCTCTGCTATGATATCCGAGACCTTGGCAAGCAGCTTCTGCCGGTAGGTATGCTGGTGGTGTTGGACAGCATCTTCAACCGCATCATCCGTAATCGCGGGCTGAAGCGGAATACCTGGATCTATATCGACGAGATCTATCTGCTGTTCCAGCATGAATACAGCGCCAATTTCCTGTTCACCCTGTGGAAGCGTATGAGAAAGTATCAGGCTTGCGGAACGGGGATCAGCCAGAATATCGAAGACCTGCTCCAGTCTCACACGGCCCGCACCATGCTGGCCAACAGCGAATTTCTCATCATGCTGAATCAGGCGGCCACAGATCGGGAAGAACTGGCGCACCTGCTGAATATCTCAGATAACCAGCTCTCCTACATCACCAATGTGGACTCCGGCCGGGGACTCATCAAGTGCGGCAGCGCTATCGTGCCTTTTGTGGATCATTTCCCCAAGAACAAGCTCTACCGCTTAATGACCACAAAACCCTCGGACTTGGCTGCGTGATAGCCCATGGAGAAAATTAAAGAAAAACCCACGCTGGGTGAGCGTGTCAAAGAGAAAGCTGTATCCGCGCCAAAGGAACTTTTGCGCAAGGGGCTGGATGACGGCTCGGAGCGTCTGCGGACTCAGCTCCGGGATACCGCCCAGCAGGGGCGGCGGGATGAATATGGCGGCGACGCCATTGAGGACACCGCCGCCAGCGGCCTGCACCGCGCCGAAAAGGAACTGCTGAAGCAGCGCAAGAAGAAAAACGCGGAGCAGAGCGCGTCACCCCAGGGTGACGCCTCTGCCCCCAGCTCCAACAGCGACGTGCCGCCTGTCATCCGCACCAGAGAGACTGACGCGGTGAGGGCAAGAGCGCCCTCACCGCCAGTGCAAGAGCAGGCACGGCAGGCGGCTATGAAGCAGGCAGTCAAGACGAAGAATGCCTATATCAGTACACAGCGGAAAACGGTCATGACGGCAGCACCGGAGCCGCAGCGGCAGGGTCAGCAGGCGTTCATTCAAGAGCAGGGTCGCAAAGCGTCCCGCCAGCAGGCGCAGCGCAGGCGGGCAGAGCGGCGGTTCCAGCGCCAAGATGATCTGCGTGGTGATTCGCTGTGTTCGGAAGGTTTCGAGCCAACCGGCAGGGGCAGAATCAAAGAGCGCGGCGGCATCCAGCCGCCGAAGAAGCGCCAGTTCCCCGAACCGAAAACACCGAATCACGCCGCAGGGATCATGCCGAAAGTCCGTGAAGGTGGCAAATCTGCTGTGCAGTCCGCCGAACAGGCCGTGCGCTCCTCCACCGCCCATGCGGCTACGGTTGGGAATTATGTTGCCAGAGAAGCGGCCATGCAGATGGCCCTGCGGCAACAGACGACAAAAACGGCAGAAACCGCGGTGCAGAAAACCGTACAGGCGGCAGGCCGTGCGCTGCGCGCTATCATTGCCGCTGCCCAGAGCTTACTTGCGGCAATAGCGGCTGGTGGGAGCACAGTTGTAGCCATGGTGCTGGTGATTTGTCTGATTGGACTTCTGATTGTGTCGCCTTTTGGGATCTTTTTCTCCGGAGAGGACAGCGGCACCGGATATACGATGCCGGAGGCTGTGACCATGCTGAATACGGAGTTTACAGACCGCATCGAGCAGATCAAGGCGGAGAACTCCTATGACGAACTGGATATGGACAACGCGGGCAGTGCCGCTATGGTGGCGAACTGGCGGGATGTGCTGGCTGTTTATGCTGTGCGGACTACTACGGACAACGCTTCACCGGACGAGGTTGCGACGCTGACGGAAGAAAAAATGGAGATCCTTCGTGAAATCTTCTGGGACATGAACGCCATTACTTATTGGACGGAAATAGTACCAGGCGGCAAAGATGAAGCGGATACGGTCATTTTGCATATCACCGTCACAATAAAAACGCATCTGCAAATGGCGGATGAGTACAAATTCAACACGGAACAGCGCAGATTGTTAGAAGAACTCATGCAGCCGAAATATCAGGAACTGTTCATGGCTTTGACGGGAAGTTATCAGAATATCGAACTCAGCCCGGAGAATGTGGTGAAAATTATGGAGAATCTCCCCGCCGACCTTAGTGCGGAACGTAGGCAAGTTGTGCTGACGGCGTATCAACTCTTGGGCAAAGTCCATTATTTCTGGGGAGGAAAGTCATTGATTATTGGCTGGGACAGCCGCTGGGGAATGCCGATGAAAGTTACAGCCGAGGGTAGCTCCACCACCGGCACTGTGCGGCCCTTCGGACTGGATTGTTCGGGAATGGTGGATTGGGTATTCTACAACCAGAGCGGCGGACAATACGTCATTGGGCATGGCGGCGGGGCTACGGCCCAGCACAGCTACTGCACATCTATCGCTTGGAGCGAAGCCCAGCCGGGAGACCTTGCCTTTTATCCCGGCGACAGCCATGTCGGCATTGTTTGCGGCTTTGACAGCAGCGGTAATATCATGGTCATCCACTGTGCCAGCGGCGCGAATAATGTGGTGGTGACGGGGAAAAGCGGCTTTGCCTCGATTGGCAGGCCCGAGTATTTTGTGGATTGAGAAATGTGCGCATGGAGATGTGTTCATAGTTGATTGCTATCATGCTCCATGATATACAGAGAAAGGCAGGGAGCCTCAATAGAGACTCCCTGCCGCTTGGGTTCTTACTTGCCCTGATAGGCTCTGAAAAGGAAAGTAACGATTTGTGCGCGGGTGCAGCTATTGTTCGGTCCGAACAGCCCACCACCAATGCCGTTGGTGACGCCGTTCTCCACCGCCCATGCCACAGCATTTGCATAGTAGCTATCGGTAAGAACATCGCTGAACTCAGCCTTGCTATCGACCAGCTTACCAATGGCACGGAACAGGAAAGTCACGCTCTGGGCACGGGTGCAGGTGGCGTCAGGACTGAATTTGCCATCGCCCGTGCCGGTGGTGATACCATTCTCTACTGCCCATGCAACTGCCTTTGCATAATAGGCATCCATGGACACATCGGCGAAGCTGCTCATGGCCTTGGGTTCGGGAGAACCGGCAGCACGCCACAGGAAGGTGACGATCTGTGCGCGGGTGCAAGGCTGGTTCGGCCCAAAGAGGCCGTTGCCAATACCGCCGGTGATGCCCTTTTCCTGTGCCCACTTCACAGCCTCATAGTAATAGTTGCTGGCGGACACATCGCTGAACGGACTTGTCTCAACTTCCTTGACAAAAGCAGCGTTGATCTCAACCTTGCCCGCAGGCATAGTGAACGTGTACTTGCCGTTGCCCTTGTCAGTCAGCTTCAGTTCCTTACCATTCTTGTCGGTAACGGTGAGGTCATACAACTGATAACCGCTGTCGGGCTTCACCGTGATGGTCACAGAATCGCCCTTTTCCGCAGAACGCGGGCTGACGGTCACGGTGCCGTTCTCCGTTTTGCTTGGTGTGGTCACAGGATAGCTGGGAGAGGAGGAACCGCCGGAAGAAGAACCGCCACCGGAGGAAGGCTTTTCGACCAGCGCTGCAATGGCATCTTCAATGGCTTTTGCCATTGCGTCCACTTCGGATTGTTCTGTGATATTCTTGCCGCGCACAACAGCTTCAAGTGCTGCTTTCACAGCGGAAAAATCTATATAATCGTTCTCGTTCAGAGCATTCGCCTTTGCGATGGCTGCATCAACTGCGGTATAATCGGCAGGTTTGAAGACAAGATCAGAGATCGCGCGTTCAATAGCCGCCGCCATTGCATCTACTTCAGCCTGCTTTGCGATGACCTTGCCGCGGATCACAGCTTCTGTCGCGGCGCTCAGCGTCTCGATAGATTCGTCGGTGTATGCCGTCAAATCCGCCGGGATTTTCGCCAATGCGGCATCGACCGCGGAGTAATCCGCCTGTTCTGCACCGCAAAGGGGCGTTTCGCCCTCACGGAAAATCCAGCCGTTCGTTGGGTCGCTTGCATTGAGTGCGTTTTTGAATTCTTCGGCCTGCATTTCCTCTGGGGTTTTGGACTCTGCGGTTTCATACTGGTTTTTAATCGCACTGTTCGCATCTGCAAAATAGCAGTTCGTGATCGGACTTCTCGCAGTCGCATCCTGCTGCATAAAGGCGTATGTACTGGAAGCTGTACCGACTATCTTGCCGGTCGTATAGCAGTTTGTGACCGAGCCGTATGCATATGCGGCAGGAGCGTCTGTTCCAGCAAAGGTCGCCATCGATGCAGCAGCGCCCGTTACTTCGCCGGTCGCGTAGCAGTTTTTGATATTCAGGCCATAAAGACTGCCTGCAAAGCCGCCGGAATATGCACCGCCGGTGACATTCCCCGTGGCATAGCAGTTGCTGATAACAGTCTCAGGGTCGTTCTTGCCGTTTCCCTTGCCGATCAAGCCACCGACATCTGCACCGCCGCGATAATCCGGCTTTACATCCAGCGCGACATCGGCGTGGCTGTATGTGATCTTTGCTGCTCTCCCCAGCTCACCGATCAAACCGCCGATGGAGCCTTTACCGGAGAGTTCCTTAATTGTGCCGGAGGCGCTGCATTCCTCGATATGCTGGCTTCCGTCCAGAGCGCCCACAAGACCGCCGATCCAGTAGGCTGCCGTCATGCCGCTGTTCGGCGTATTCATCGTCATGCTCAGATTTGCCACATGACAGTTCTCAATCGGCCCGCCGGCAGAGCCAGCGAGTGCGCCTGCCAATCCGATTATATAGCCGGAAACGTTCTTTGCTGTACCGTAAATTGTGATGCCGTCCAGATTCAAGTTGCTGATTTTGCCGCCTGTCGCACCAAACAGGCCAAATACATCGGATTCCAGCGGAGCGTTTTCTGTTCCGATGGAAATGTTGAAAATGGTATGTCCTTTGCCGTCAAGATTTCCGGCAAACAGAGAATAGTCTGTACCTCCAAATAGTGCATCAGAAAAGGAATTTCCGATCGGCGTCCAGTCATGATTGGCCAAATCAATGTCCGCAGTCAGAACAAAATAGGAATTTTCGTACGGCTGGCCCTTGTTGACCTCGCTTGCCAGATATGCAAGCTGTGCGCCGTCGTCGATCTGATATGGGTCGTTTTCCGTTCCGCTGCCGCCTGCAAAAGCAGTGGCGATGCTGCCGTCCCATGCGCCGTCCGCCGCCAGCGCCGCCGTGGGCAGCAGCGTCAGGCACAGAATCAAGGCCATCACAGCACTTACGATTCGCTTTTTCATAGACATTCCTCCGTTTGTGATCAAGGCTCGTTCCCGTAGGGATATCCCTACGGGAAACGGGGGTACCCCCGTTTCCGATGCCCTTCTGTTTTCATTCCGTAGCTTAACACGCTCTTTCCGAATTTTCAATAAACCTTGCGCGAAATGCGGTCGTTTCTGCGCGAATAGATAGCATCTCCGGTTGAAATGTGTTATACTGATAAAAAACAGTCTGTGAGGAGGCACTATGAATACTATCGGCATTTCTGTGATTTCTAACCGCACACATATCACGCTGATGGCAGAGGATATTCTTTATCTCTCGCTGAGCGGCAGAAAGACGGCGATCCATATTACCGGCGACCGAATTTATGAGACCTATACCCCTATTGATGAACTGGCAAAAAATCTTGGCAGTACCTTTATCCGCGTGGATCGATGCTATCTCGTGTCTGCCAAGGCAATCCACGATGTGACGAAAACGATCGATCTGATCAACGGAGAATCACTGGATTACGCACGCCGCCGCAAGCGGGAGATCGTGGAGCAGGTACGCATCGAACGGCAAAAGATCGGTCAGACATTGGAGCGCAATGACGCTCCCACCTCGCGGGAGGCGTACCACCGTCACTACGCCAGCTTTGACCATATGTCCTTTGCCTTCACCGATATTGAAATGGTGTTCAGTGAGGAACATTCAGCGGTGGACTGGATCTTCCGCTACGGCAATCGGGCGCTGGCGGAGCTGGAAAAGCTGCCGCTGGAGCAGCTGATCGACCACTCCTTTGGCAGCATCTTTCCCAATATGGACGCCAAGTGGCTGCGGGTCTATGAGCGCACGGCGCTCTATGGCGAAACACTGGAGATCACCGACTACAGTCCGGAAATCGACACAGAACTCAAAATCGTCTGTTTCCCAACCTTTCCGGGGCACTGCGGCTGTATGCTCTTTGACCGTCGAAGAATCCAAACGGTGCAGAGCAGTACATCGGAGGACAACCGGGCGAAACCATAGGCGGTCGGTTGATTCCTGCTTCCGCATAATCAGGAAGAAACTCCCTGCTTTCATGCGTCTCTCACAGCTTTGTATGCAAAATGTTGCAAATGCCTCGTGAGAGCAATCTCACGAGGCATTTGTTCGTTCACTGCACCAGCTGACTGCTTCTTACATCTCCAAAGGTGGGGCACGGTCTGCACTCTTTCGTAGGTATCATTTGGAATAAGAAACCTGTGTGTTTTATGAACGGTTTGCAATGCAGACCGTTCTTTTTTTGTCCTGCAAAACAATTTTCTGAAAACTGGTCAAAAAGCGTTTTTGAAATTGTAGTAAGGGTAGAGAGAAAGAAAATCCCAGCAGCAAATGTTCCCAATGGTGTTATCATCATTAACAGCTTGCACATTGAAGAAGTACCGCTGCCGCCCTACATGGACAGGCCCGCCGACACCCGCGCCGGATGCAAGCACCGCTGCACCGACGCTGCCATGGAGCATTTCAGAGCCGAGGTCATGGAGCTGTGTCACCGGGAAAACCTCTATCAGATCGACTTGCTCCACGGCAGCGCCAGCCGCGTCACCGAGCGCGAGTATTGGGAGAAGAAAAAGGGGCAAGCCAAGCTAGACGAGAAAGCCGATGCCCTTGCCGCCGAGGGATTACCTGCCAAGCCTACTAAGTTTGAAACCGACAAGGAGAAGTTGCGCAAGATCATCCGAAAAGCCCTTGACAAGGCAGGCAGCTTTGACGAGTTTTCTTCCCTGTTGCTGCAACAGGGCGTGATCGTCAAGGAGAGCCGTGGACGGTATTCCTACCTGACTCCGGACAGGCCGAAGCCCATCACGGCACGGAAGCTGGGTGACGATTTTGACAAGACTGCCGTGCTTGCCGCATTGGAGAGAAATGCCCTGCGTCCAGTGAATATCGTAACGAAACGCGATGCTACCCGCTGCCGCCGTATCTGCCCTAGACCGGACACAGCTCCAGCAGAGCATACAGAGTGAGCCGCAGCTCAGTGCCGAAGCCGTCCGCGCCATGCTCTGGTGCAATCAGACCGGCATCACAACACGGGACAGCGATCTTCCCGATCTGCTGGATGCCTCCGATACCCGTATCAGCCGCTATCAGATGACGTCGTTTCTATTTTATCTGTGTACTTACGAGCTGCAGCCAGAAGGCTAAGGATATGATTTGAAACGATCTTGATAATTGACCGACATATGAAAATGCGCTGTTTGTAATTCTGCAAGCAGCGCGTCTTTATATTTTTCCTGAAATGTTGTTTTTGCAATGATATGACCGTGACTACTATTTGACTACTATCATCCGAAATCCCCAAAAAGCCGATTTGCCCAGTGTTTTCAATGGTTTTGCAATCATTCAGAAAAGACGAACATTCTCGCCAAAAACCGTATAACCCTTGAAAACACAGCACTTTATCCGGATGCACCTGAAAACTCCGACCGTCGACATTGCTCCTGTCAAGCTCTATCCTTATGTAAAAAAGCAAGACGCAAACTCATGCATTTGAGTTTGCGTCTTGCTTTTGCCCGTACCGACTGTACCCCCATGACACATTGTGTACCTATGGGGCGAAACAGTTGAAACTTCTGGGCTTTTCGCAGTGGCATCTATTTGGGTGCAGCTTGATGGCAAGCAGCACCCTTTTAGATCCCTCGACTTAAAATCTCCTGAAATCTCAAGGGTTTTCGCGTTTCCTGCAAGTCAAAGCAGCTTAGTCTCAAGGGCTGAGTAGAACCAAAATAGATGCTTGCCCTCTGTTGTCTTTATTATAGCTCTTATTGCACTGTTTTGCAATGAAAACTACACACATGGTCGCATTTAATATATCACTTCATTTTGCAGCCATTCTTATCTCTCAGTGTGTCCGCCATAACACACATACGGTTCACTCCGGCAAGGCGTCTATTTTTTGGAGCGAAAGCATTACTTGCCCAACAAATGGAATGCCTGCGGTGTCCGTTCCTCCCAGAAGGCAGGCAAAAGACGCGGCTGCGCACAGATCCGGTTTGAGCAGTTCCAGTGAAAAGTCTGCCGTATACTGGCCGCTTGTATGTTTTCTGAGCGTTCCCTGCTGACAACAAGCAAAGTTGGCACTGGTGCTTCGGCCGCTCAGTCCAAAAATCAGACTCTCCTCTACGGGTTCAAAGGGACAAGAGAAGGTAACTGTTATGCTTTTTTTCTGATTGGATTCCAGATATACCGGCGCAGCATCTATCCGCCGAGTCTTTTGTGAAGCAAACATTTCAAGCGCATCCAAATCTTTGCATATTCTCAAATTATCTGTTTCACGAAGCAGCGTCAATGCATTCTCAACCTTACCACAGCGGATGAGGCTTCGTGCTTCGTTCTCCGCCCTTGCTATAGCCTCGCAGTCGGCGTTCCAAAGATCAGACAGAAGCTTACGGCCGTCGTCTGCGGTGTCACAATACAGCAGATCCATTGCATTTTGGTAATCACGGAATCTCTGCCAGACACTTCTTGAATATCCCATCTCTTCGGGTGCTGATAAATAGTGTTTTGCGGCTCGCTCAACAGGCTTTTCCATGGAGTTCAGGGCTTTCGGAAGTCCTGCGGCCGGGTGTGTCGGCATATAGGGAAGCTGGCAGGGCCGCCCAAGACAAGTCCATATTTTTGTAAACAATGCCTCATTGGAAAACTCACATACGATGCTGTCTACAGTGGAGCCGGTGCAAATGCGGCGGATACTGGAATAATGCGGAGAGCGCCCAGGGCCAACCCGTTCCGCGTCATCCGGCGTGCCCTCATAGTGTTCAGACATGATATTGCCTAATTCACGGGGTGAAACCTTATGGTTCGGGCGGCAAACAAAGGGCAGATCATTTGTTGTGTTCCCGCATTTCTGATGCATCAGCTTCTGAAGAGCGTGCTTTGCGCGCAATACATTATAAGGTTGGTGTTGTTTTTCCTCTATCGCATACGCCTTTGCAAAGTCAAAATCCTCAAAACTGCCATCCTGCCGGGGTTTATACCACCCTTTTTCTATGGCGTATTCAACCAGATCCGGCGAATAGTAGGCTTCCGGGAAGTCGTTGAGCCCGTGCAGTGTATAGTGATTAGGCATTACTGCCACCATATCGTCCGGAATGCGAACTGCCATATAATGTCGACCGCTGACGATCTGAATCATAAACGCTTCGTTCTTGTCTGCAAACGTGTAGCTTCGTCCGTCTGGCGCATATCCATATGTATCGACCATTTCGATAGCGATCTGCAGCGCTTCCCGCGCCGTCGATGCCCGTTCAGCTACTATGCGGCGAAGATTTCCCTCTATGCCGCCATTGCTCAGGCGAGACGGATCCCGTGTGTTCTCCTTTGAGACTTTACAGCTGTTACTTACAATAAGAATGCCCGCATCGTTGAAATAGGTATCTGCATTGGACAAGCCGTACATTCCTGCTTTCACTTCGACCCATAGATACCCATGTGTATGTTCAATCTGAGGGATCAACGCCCGCCCATTTTCAGCAGGGATCACAGAGCCTGCCTGCCAATTCATTTGCGGGACATCGCCGCGATAGACTTTGCAATATACATCGTCATCCTCGTTATGTGCGACAAGGACCTGGCCGGTCGTTGTCGCATTCTTTCCGGCAATCAATGTCATGCAGTTCCACGCAGAACGATCTGAATGATCACATACATGCTCAATAAACTCTCCGTCCAGCATTCTGATTCCTCCCACTGTATTTTGTAAAACCAATTTGCAAGTGCGCAGAGCACACACTATTCAGTCTCTTCTCTTATGGGGATACGCAGGATCGCGCAGGTGCCTTCACCAACTTTGCTGCGATATGCTCACTCAACTAAGCCATATTAATAGTTGTTGAAAACAAGCTCTTTGCCATAGACTTCAAATATATTGTGAGCGTATCGTAGTGCGAATCTGCGGTTATTTTTTCAATGTTCTTGTTATTTCCCTTGATTTCGACGATGCCAATTATTTACAATAACATATGAGACTGGATAGTATCAGCGTGGCAAGATGACATGCAATTTCATTTATAGCAGGTAGGTCGTAACTGCTATAAATAACGACCAGCCGGGGCAGGACCGACATATTATTCCGTCTCAATTCGTTTGTTTTGAATGCGTTGAATTCTAATTTTCTTTTGGGTATCTTTATTTGGAAAAAACTTGTCTTGCAGTTGCTGGGTTAATGCATTTTCAAAATCGCTTCTAAAAACAAGGGCGTGGCTAACAACTCTCTTCACTAAAATGTCAAATAAGTCACCTACGGATTCGCGATCTAAAGATAAGGCCTCCGCTGCAAACGCCTTTGGAAGTGCTTGTTTTTCGGACATCATCAGATGCTCCAATTTATAGCTGCTTTTTTGCTTATAATCAAAGTCAGATAAATATGACATTGTATTATCTTTAGCTGAATAGTAAACAGATAAATTATATATCAAGACACGTTGAAGTCAATCTCAATATTGTAGTCGCGGCTGACGCGAACGGCTTTGACGAATTGCGCAACGATCATTTTCTTTGCCTCAAAGGAGCAGGTGTCGAACAGATCTGCCCATGTGAGCAGTCGGTCGTATTCCTGCCGCAGATTCTCCGCCGAAGCCAGCAGCGACTCATATTCTGTCTGTGCCGCGTCTATGCGGGTCTGTGCCAGGGCAATCATCGTTTCTGTTTCTTTCACCAGTGCGTTCAGAAGCTCCACGCTGAGATTGCTCTGACCGCGAATGACTTTCAGCGTTTCCGCCTTATAATCGGAGAGGTCTTTCTGCTTCTCTGCCAGATGCGCATTGGCCTGATCGAGCTTGATTCTTGCAAGCTCGATTTCTTTTTTATGCTGGTGATTCAGAATCTCGGATTCCGGCGCGGCAGCGATCTCTGCAAACTTCATGCGGATCACTTTCTCCACAATACCGTCGAGCTTTGTGACGCCATAGCCGGATTGTCCGTCGCATTCGCCGGGATGTCGGACGTTGTAATGGCACTGGTATCGCATCCGCGGTTCGTATTTCACTGTGCCATCTGCGCGATACACGCGCCTGCCGCTGGTCGTCAGCGTCAGCCGGTTTCCGCAGTGGGCGCAGAAAATATTTCCGACCAAGAGGGATTTTCCCTTGCAGTTCAGCGGCACGTTGCCATGCGGGAGCGTCCGCTGGCGCATGATCTCCTGTGCCTTGGAAAAGGTGGAAACGTCGATGATGCGTAGCTCGTCAATATAGCCGGACTGTGACTCGCCGTTTTTGATGATACCGGTATAGTTAAGGCTCTTTGCCAATATTCCCAGTTCGTCAGTCCGTTGTTCATCTAATTGCCATTCAAATTGTAATTCGGACATTTCTTTAGAAATACGGCTTATTTTCAGTACGGGTTTAGTAATAAGGTGTGAAAAAATCCAACCAGTAACCAGTGATA
>ERZ825137.682-NODE-682-length-47401-cov-4.406265_pt1 | contig 47401 bp, 33 predicted proteins | sample MGYA00519873_ERZ825137 | MGnify/ENA primary metagenome ERZ825137 (study PRJEB31778, sample SAMEA3449190) | human gut metagenome | biome: human gut; feature: human-associated habitat; material: faeces | place: United Kingdom | collected 2010/2012 ...
GCTGGTTTCCAAATTATAATCATTCACATATAGTTTGGCATCTTCTCCGCAATGTTTACGAGCATATTCAAAGGCTTTGGTTGCATATTCCTTACCCAAATAGTAACCCCAATAGAAATGATCGGAAGCCCAATTCAAGCTTAAACCGCTTTCCGTATTTTCCACAGGTGCCACATCAGCCTTGCCATCGCTATCCGAACTGCCAAATACACCGTCGATACCTCTCCAGCCATTACTGCCATCGGCAATCGGTTCGTTGATAACATCCCATTCTTTCACCCGATTATTCAAATGTTCAGCCATACCTTTAATCCATTCTTCCATAGCGCTCAACAAAGCTGTTCGTTTCTCCTCATCGCTTTTCAAGACATACGTGATGCCTCCTGCACGAGTAGCCTTCACACTCTTTTCCGCACTAAAAGGATCTGTAGACACAACTACATCATCTATATAATAGGTATTAGCCATAGCTCCCAAATCGAAATTCAAACCTTCTATATCGCCACCGGCTGCTTCTATCGTCCATTCTACACGTTTCCAAGCTGACGTAACGACTTGGTCACCCTGATAATGAGCATTACCTGTTGTAGAGCAACGAACCGAACCTTCTCCCTCTTTGCACTTAATGTAATAAGAAACATAAAACTTTGTACCTTCCGATATAATATCCATCAAGTCTGCATGGATTTGAACATTCCATTGGCTACCGGGACTATCTTCTAAATTGACAACTTGCATGCAACCTTTTCCGAAATTACCGTCTTCTTCATTCCAAGTCAAACAATCATCCGCACCGTTCCATTTTTGCCAATCGGCTACATCTTGGTTAAATTTCGCATTCGTTATCAAATTCATGCGTCCCGCATCCGGATCTTGGTTTTCGAGTTTTTCCCCGAATTTAACATCATCAATCCAGTATGTTGCCGCCACTTCACCAAAATTAAACAAGATACGGTTAACATCTTCAAATACACCACCTTTTCCATCTTCTACTTTGAATTCATTCTCACACAAAATCCAATCTGTTCCGACTGAGAACGAATGGTAACCGCCTTGACTTCCCGAAGTTGTTCCATTTTGGAATTGAAACTGAATGCTTCCCGCCGCAGAATTGCTTTTAGCATAAAACTGAATGACATACGTCTTTTCCGGATCTAAGAAATCATCAAATGTATACGCACATTGTGCTTTCCACGCATTACCCGTACCTCCATCTACCGGATTTTCTAGTTTCATGGCATATTTGCTTTCACGACCTTCACCTTCCGGCGAAACAGACTGGGTCGGATTATTACCTCCCCAGCAGCCCCAACCGTTAGTATTACCCTCTTCAAAATCACTATTAGGTAAAATATTCGCTACGCCAGACGGGTCTGCTTCTACTTTTATCTCAGGCGCAATTAACGACTTCAGATAAGTTTGCCGCTGTTGTGTATGCCAAATAAAATTATGTCCGTATACCTTCATTTCAGCTGGTATCGCTCCTAGAAACGCATCGATCGTCGCAAAGTTCAGCTCGCCTTTATTATTCAATACCGAAGAGTGCTTCATGGCATTCCCTGTTGTAAACGATTGATAATTAGCATCCGCCAATGCTTTATAATCCGGATTATTCAGATATAAGTCGGCTCCTACACCCAAACCAATAGGAACCCCCGGCATATATTGCTGGGCATATGTCTTGATATCTTGGTAATTGGCCAATTTCTCCTGCAAATCGAGCGGAATGTCCGATATGGTCACGTCACCTTGGTTTGCCGGCTTCTCCCACACCATTTTGTTTTCGTCGCAGCCGCTCAAAGCTAACGTACAAGCAACTACGGAATATAAGAATTTATTGAGTTTCATAATGTATTCAATTTATTCGATTAATACTTATTCTACCGATTCGTCATCAGGAAAATCGGATACAACAAAACGCTCGTAAGGTACTACACGTATATTATCCACATAAATCTTTTGGTTAAATGTGGTGGTTTTGATGACAACCTCATTTTCGGCACCTTCGTTGAGCACAATGTTCGCATTAGAGAGGAAGAAAAGGAAATTCGCATTGCTGGCATTGTTCCGCACATCAATTACCTCTTGAAATGTATGTGCCTTTCCATCGTTGAAATCGCCGATACTTCCGATAGGGAAAGTTACAGTTTTCCAACCCTCTGCTTTATACGGTACCACTCCTTCGTTTACAAACCAAGGTACCCACACGGCTGCGTAAGCGTCTACATTTTCATTACCAGGCAACGTATTTCCAGATCCCCATCCATAAGAGTTCAAATTGTTGATAAGAGAAATTTCCAACTGGCCTGCTCCATTCCATATCTCCGGAATATACACATCCAACTGAATAGCTACGTTCTCCAACGGGGTATCAGCAGGAATCACAGAAGTCATACGTGTCCAATCATCCGTCGGTTCACCAGTACCGGCCGTAGCCCAATATTTATGAAGTCCTACGTTTGGCTGGATACCTCCTTCATCCAAATAGGTTTGCGGAACCAATAAAGCGACTTTACCTCGACCGGAGTTTAACGGATCGTCTACCAAATCATCGGCACTATATGTAGCACTCCAACTTCCCATTACACCCAGGTTATCGAAATCAATGACATAAGCTCTGCTTTCGTTGAAGCAAGCAGGTGTTTTAGCCAGACCATTAGCTCCTTCCGAAAGGATGGAACCTCCCTCCGTCACTCCGTCCGGCATAGTAAACGCATACCATTCACCGTCCGGATCATTCTCGATACCTGAGGTAATTTCCACACCACCCGGCAACGTTACTTTTGTGGTCTCATGCAAACTGCTACCATAAACTTTCACCTTCTCACCAACGGTCGGCAAGGTATTGTCTATGGAAGTAATTTGCGGTGAAGCCGCCCGAATAGTAAATTCATACACACATTCAGCCTGGTCTTTCACCAAACGAATCGTATTACGGACATCCACATTGGCATCAGCTACCGGCGTCTTGCTATCTAACGTTACCCAAATATTCTGATCTGTTACCAACGCGTTATTGAAATAAGTCTTGTAACCGTTTACATAAATCTGCCTCAAACCGAGAAAGCCGCTTCCTTCAATACGGATCAATTGCCCCAAACGGGCAAAATCAACCGCTCGGTCGGTCACAGTTGCATCCGCATCCTCCAAATATATCCGCGTCACGCTTATGGGTGCACTTTGGCTACCATTATCGTCATCATCGCAAGCTGCCAAAAAGGGGAGCAGCAATGCCATGCATAGAAAGCTTATATAGGTTAATCTTTTCATATCTAAATTCATCTATTTAGTTAAACAATTCTTCAGCTGTCACCTCTTTTTCACCAAACGTATAAGAAACGGTATTTAAACGACCCTCTGCATTCGGTTTCAAGTTAGGATTCTTATTCTGATCGGTACTGGATACCGGTAACGTCAGATTTTTAACCGTTGCGGTACTAACTCCCTTACCCGGTTCCGTATAATCATCGCTAATTACATATTTTCCGGTTTCTTCTTCGTACGTGTAGCTAGCATTACGCTGCTGATGATTCACATAATTAATAACCTCTTGTTGCTGGTAGTAAGCTCGGCGAACAAGATCGTACCAATATTGTCCTTCAAAAGCAAATTCCACTCTACGTTCATGGCGTAAGTCTTCATAAGTAACCTTATCCTTTGTAGGCATACCTACACGACCGCGCACCTTGTTAAAGTAGAATACATCCGTAGTACTACTATTATTACCCATCGAAGCTTCCGTATAATTGAGGTACACCTCAGCCAAACGTAACATATATGTATTGATACCCGAACTCTGCTTATAACTGATTTTATTATCCGCATTGGTACCGATTACATACTTCTTGATATTAGCACCCTGATCGCCCGGTTTCTCTGTTACACCATAAATATATCCTCCATTTTCGATATTCATTTCCGGATAGCTCTCACCATATGAGGCAACAGAATAGTGACGACGAATCGGGTCATCTACTGTTTTCTCCAACGTTGCATCTTCATAGTTTTTGAACTCGTTCCATAGGTTCCAAGAACAATACGTCGCACCGCCCCAGTTCGTAGCATCCGTTACCATGGTCGACCATCCGAAAAACGCCGTCATTCCCTGATTGGCGCCCCAACCGATAGCATCCGTCGAACCCGAAAGGAACTGCAACTGGAAAAGCGACTCTTTATTATTGTTAATAGTTTCCACTGCAAACAAGTCGCCGTAATTCTGCAACAATTCCGCACCCGATTCCTTGATTACTTTTAAGGCTGCTTTTTTAGCCAAATCCAAATAATATTCATTACGTGTGCCTCGATTAAAATCAGTTGCTACATTTTGTCCGTTGTATGCGCCCGAAGTAGTCAGACCGGCCATAGACAAATACACACGCGATAACATACCATAGGCACTGTAACAAGTTACACGACCTGCATCTCCCTGTGTTTTGGGAAGATATTTAGCAGCATACTCCAAATCGCGGATAGCAAATTCAATAAGATCGATTCCCGGATTAGCCGAAACGAGATAATTGCTTCCCAACTCGGTTGTATTGGTATAGATAATGCCGGCACCCCACAAAGAAGCAATATACCAATATGCTGTACCCCGCATAAAGCGAGCTTCGGCATATACTTTTGCCTTGGCTTCTTCGCTAATGGAAGCTGCCGCATACTCTTTGACATTATTGATAGCATTGTTAGACTGTGCCACTACCGAATATAGCGATTTCCACGCATCATCCAAGCCCTGACTCAGAGAGGTTTCCGCAAAGTTGGTGTACGGATAGAGATAATCGGAATACTGTGCCGTGATGTTATTGGCACGTCCGTCGCCCATAGCATAATAGAACTTATCATTAAAGGAGCTCCATACATAATTATATAAAGTAGACGTAGCTGCAGCAAGCGATTCTTCCGTGTCGAAAAATCCTTCCACACCTAAGCTACTTGAGTTCTTCTGGTCGAGAAAGTCATCGGCGCAACCGGTGAAATTCAGTGCTCCTACCATAATAGCTGCAAATAATATATGTTTATTTTTCATCGTTTTTACTCTTTTTAGGTTAGAATGAAACATTTAAACCGAAAGTATAGATACGAGGCGAAGGATAACGGCCATAGTCAATACCATTCATCAATGTATTGCCATACAAGCAACCTACCTCAGGGTCGTAACCATCGTATTTGCTCCAAGTATAAAGATTTTGGAGATTTGCATATACTTTCAGATTGGTGATAGGTGTATGCCGCAACCATTTCTTCGGGAAAGTATAACCCAATGAAATATTCTGTATACGGATGTAAGAACCATCTTCCACATAGCGATCGCTTACACGCCAATTCATGTTTTTCGAGCTATCAGTATACATACGTGGAGAAAGCGGGTCGCCACCGGTGACATGATAGTTACGGAAATTATCGGGACCATCCGGATCAATCTTTTCTACCCGAGCAAAGCCGGTAGCCGATTTCAGAATATTGCTGGTAGAACCAGATATTTCCAACCAACGGCGATTGTAATTTAATACATCATTGCCGTATGAGCCGCTTAGGAATATTGTCAAATCAAAACCTTTATAAGAGAATGTATTACCAAATCCCCATGTAAATTTCGGTTCGGGGTTACCAATAAAAGTCTGGTCGCTGTTATCGATAACACCATCCTTATTTAAGTCTGCGAAAATGTAATCGCCCAACCAAGTTTCACCTTCAGCTATCTTACAGCCTTCGGGACGAGCCACTTCTTTTACATTGCCTTGTGCGTCTTTATAATAAAAATCGGTAGGTTCATTAAAACGGCCGATGACTTTAAAGCCCCAGAACTGTCCGATAGGTTCACCCACTACCGTATTGGTAACAGTCTGTTTATCTGAACCGATAGACAATGAATAAGGAAGTGTTCCGGTTTCAGTATCCAGCGATTTCACTTTATTGCGATTTAAAGAAAAGATGAGATTGCTTCTCCACGAGAATTTCCGATTATCAATGTTCACAGTATTCAACGTCAACTCAATACCTCTGTTTTCCAACGAACCAATATTGCCCCAAGGATTGGCGGCAGCACCGTTTCCCCCGGAACCGATAAAGGAAGGCAGGTCCATCTGCAGCAACAAGTCTTTAGTCTTTTTGATATAAAAGTCGGCAATAAACTCTATCCGATTGCCGAACAGGTTGAGATCCAATCCCAAGTTAGTAGAATAAGTAGTCTCCCATTTTAAATTTGGATTAGCCGTATTGCCATTCAGTACACCCGTTCCCCACGGAGTTGTTTTCGATGCTAACAAAGCCGTATAAGCCCAGTCGGCCACATTTTGGTTACCAGTAGCACCCCATCCCAAACGTAGCTTTAAGTTATTAATCACTGAATTGTCTTTCAGAAAACTTTCGTTGCTTACTTTCCATGCCAAAGCTGCCGACGGGAACCATCCCCAACGGTTGTTTTCAGCAAATTTGCTGGAACCGTCCCGACGCAACGTCGCCGTAAGCAAATACTTGTCGGCATACGAATAAAATACGCGACCGAAGAAAGAGTAAAGCGAGTTAGTATTTTGCGAACCCGTACCGCTTGATTTCGTTATATCACCAGCACTCGGGTCGGTAGCTGAATTCGACAAGAAACCGGTAACGGCACTTTCCTGGTTTTCCCAATGGCTCTCACTCATTTCCTGTCCCACCATCACATTCACATTATGCACGTCGGCAAACGTATTCACATAACTCAAAATGTTTCTCCAACTCCAGTATTTAGTATCTGTTTTAGTCCAGCGACTGGTACGCGTTTCATTGTTCTTTACACCAAACTTCCAATCCGGTTCATAATAATAAAATTTATTCAAGTTATAATCGGCTGAAAGTTCCGTTTTAAATGTCATTCCCTTAATAAGGGTTGCCTCAAGAAAAGAACTGAAACGGAAATTCATCTTCTTATTATAATTATCCTTAATGGTTGCCAAAGCTACCGGATTATCGGGCATCCATACGTCATCAGGACCATCGAACCCGCCTTCAGCATTTTTCACAGCGACAGTGGGTTGCGAACGCAGTGCGGTTATAATAATATTATTGTCTGTACCCACTTCCTGTTTGCTATCTGCCAACGAGAAATTAATGCCACCTCTTAACCACGTTTTGATTTCCGCATCCAAATTACCGCGTAATGTCAAACGTTTAAAACCCGAGCCCAATGCAATACCTTCTTGATCCAAATAACCTGCGCTGATGGCATAAGTTGTTTTTTCGCTACCACCGGTAATGGACAGATTATGACTGGTCATAAAAGCTTTCTGAAACAGCTCGTCTTGCCAGTCGGTACCTTCTCCCATTAAGTCGGGACGTACATACACATCACTGGGGTTCTTGATATGTGCATCAGCTATGGCATTATAGTGTTCGGCATATTCACGCAAGTTCAGCACATCTAGTTTTTTCGGCATGCTCTGCCAACCTATATAACCGTCATACGTAATGGTTGCCTCACCGGCCTGTCCGCGTTTGGTGGTAATCATGATGACACCGTTAGAAGCACGCGCTCCGTAAATAGCCGTAGCAGAAGCATCTTTCAACACATCCATTGATACAATATCGGAAGGGTTGATGCTAGCCAGCGGGTTAGAGTTCTGGTCATCAGTTGAAGAATCCACCACTACCCCATCGATGACGAAAATAGGCTGGTTGGTAGCTTGTAAAGAATTGACACCACGAATACGGATAGACGAGCTACCGCCCGGTGTTCCGGTATTAGCTTGTATCTGTACACCTGCCGCACGCCCTTGAAGGGCTTGGTCAATAGAAGTAGGAACTGATTTTTTAATGGCATCATCCGTCACCGATACCACCGAGCCCGTTAAGTCAGAACGTTTCATCTGACCATAACCCACAACCACCACTTCATCTAACAATTCGGTATCTTCTTTTAAAACAATATCGATTTTTGTTCTACCGTTTACAGGAATAGTTTGTGACTTATAACCAACAAACGAAATAATAATCTCCGATTGAGAAGGTACTTTTAATGTGAACCGTCCGTCGAGATCAGTAATCGTACCGTTCGACGTGCCTTTTTGGAGAACGCTGGCACCAATAACCGGTTCGCCGGCGACATCCTTTACTATACCCGTTACGGATATAGTTTGCGCCGATATCCAAAGGGGAATCAGGCAAAGAAAGAATAAAAGCCCAAATGGCTTAAAATGATTTGTGCATTTCATGATTAAACTGGTTAAATTAATAATGTAAATTGTAATTAGGTCGCAAAGGCAGCATTTTTAAGTGTCCATAGTATTTAAAATTTAAGGTTTAACGTCATCGTTTTCGTTATTGCAAATTTATCGATTCCTTTTCTCTGAAACGCTAAAAAATGTAATACAGAGTTTTCGCTACGTTACATCCAGAATGCAGATATGTTACAAGTTTTATCGCATACGTTACATTACATGAGCAAATTCTGTTATCCATATCAGAAGCTACCTAATCAGGCGGATATCCGTATTACTCAAAAGTTTCATATATTACGAGCAAAACGTACCATATATCAGGATATAAAGAGTTTCATGTATTATGAGAAAACCGTATCATAATATATGAAACTGTCCTACCGCCTTCATGCAAAAACAAAATACACGCTATTCTCTAAAAGAGATTTATAGCTCTCTGAAAAAGGATTCGCAAAAAAAGAGGTTCACATGAGGCTCATACTCCTTATTTTATTTACTTTTGTATACGTTAATCTTTTACTATATGAAACTAAAACACTTTCTTTTCATAAGGCAATTGCTATGCATCATACTGATAAGCTTCCCGCTTCTACTACATGCGCAAACCGGGAAGTTTTATTCTACCGACCATGAATTATCGAGCAGCCTTATCAACCAACTTTACCAGGATAGCAAAGGATATATATGGATAGCTACCGAATACGGACTCAACGTATTCGACGGCATGCGATTTTCCATCTACAAACACAATGCAAAAGACAGTACCTCTTTAAAAAACAATTATGTGCGTTCTTTATTCGAAGACAGCCAGAAACGATTCTGGGTAGGATGCATCGACGGATTACTTCAATATGATCCACATAGCGATTCTTTCCATGAGATTCCTCTTATCCGAGAAGGGAAACAAGTATACCCGCACATCATGCATATTACGGAACTGCGTAACGGAGAAATATGGATCGCGACCTCGGGACAAGGGATATTCAAATGGAACGAAAAGGCAAAAAAAGGCGAATCCATCGAATATTTGATGCATAAGCTAAATAGTTATTATTTGAATTCCATTTGCGAAGATCACTTGAAAAACATCTGGATTGGTTCAGAAAACCGGGGATTGGCACGTTATACCCCAATTAACGGAGAAGTACGTATTTACCGCAGTCCAGAAATTCAGGGTGACTATATTTCTGCCATTACGGAGAATACTGACGGAGATGTTTTTGTAGGAACCTTCAATCAAGGGCTAAGCAGATACGACCGGGAAAAAGAGGCTTTTATACCTGTTAAATACCATAACGGGACTCCATTATTAGTAAAGTCATTATTTCCGGCAAATAACGGTAAGTTATATATCGGAACCGACGGACAGGGACTAAAAGTATACAACCCGGAAAAGAACGAAGCAGAAAATCATGAAATCAATTCGGCGCCATTTATATTGAATGACGAAAAAATTCATTCCATTCTCGAAGACCGAGACCGAAATCTTTGGTTCGGCGTATTCCAGAAAGGAATCGTTTTCATCCCTAACCAAACTAACCCGTTCCAGTATTTCGGCAACAAATCGATTCATTATAATCCTATCGGTACCGGTTGTGTGATGGCTATCCTGAAAGACAGCCAGAACAAATTATGGATTAGTGCCGATAGCGAAGGTCTCTACGAATTAGATGAAAACGGCATTTGTCTGCACCATTACGCACCGGGAAATCAGCCCGGATCCGTAACAGGTACGACTATGTGCATGTTCGAGGATTCGGAAAAGAATTTCTGGCTAGGCTCGTATACCGACGGACTAGGAAAGCTCGATCGCCACACCGGACAGTGCGAATATTTGCCGCCGCCCTTTCGTTCTGAAAAAATTTACAGTATTACGGAAGATCGCTACAAAAATCTTTATATTTCCGTCTTCGGCTCAGGGTTTTATATCTATAACCTCATAACTGGGAAAATCACACACTATGAATCCTCAAAAGATGAACAGAATGATTTACAAAGGGATGAATTATACAATGATTGGATTAACCATATTCTTTGCGACCGCGAAGGCCTTATTTGGCTGGCTCATTACAAAGGTGTGAGTTGCTTTAATCCGAAGAATGGTAGTTTTATTAATTTCCTCCACACAAACAATCTCATCAACGGAGTGATAGGATATGTATTACATGAAGATTACGAAGGGAACATCTGGATAGGCACTTCGGACGGACTTTACCATTTCGACAAAAAAAGAGAAGAAGTTAAACGATTCACTACGGAAGACGGATTGCCCAACAATGTTATCTGCGGAATCTGTGAAGACGAGAATCATCATTTGTGGATCAGCACCTATATGGGAATATGCAATTATGACACAACAGAAAAACATTTCACCAATTATTATGCTGGAGACGGTCTGCAGGGAAACGAGTTTACCCACGGCGCCTTTTTCCAGGATAATGACTGGAAAATCTATTTCGGAGGTATCTATGGAGTAACCAGCTTCTATCCTAAAGACATTACAGACCCAACTCAAACCTTAAGGGTAGAAATCACTAACTTCTATCTGTTCAATACTCCGGTAAATATCCATACGAGGTCAGGAGGCAAGCCTGTTGTAGATGCCTCACCTAAAGAGGCTGACCGATATCGCCTATGCTACAACGACAATACGTTCAGCATCACGTTCTCCGCCTTTCAATTCGCCACCCCGGATCAGATAACTTATCAATATAACATAAAAGAACTAGGTACTCAGTGGATGAATACGGCACCCGGAATCAACCATGCCACTTACAACAATCTACCTCCGGGCGAATATACATTTCAAGTACGTACGGTGAGTCACGGTCAATACTCACCTATCCGTACACTCTATATCACCATCGCTCCTCCCTGGTATTTATCATGGTGGGCGTACCTGATCTACGCCTGCATCGTACTGCTTTTTCTCCTTGGCATACTTAACTACCTGCTGACCCACATCCGCCATCGCCGGGAGATGCTGCAAAAAGAGCATGCCGAGCAACTTCAGGAAGCCAAACTGCAATTTTTCATCAACATCTCGCATGAAATCCGTACGCCGATGACCTTAATCATCAACCCGCTTGAAAAGCTTTTAAAAGAAGCAAAAGACGATTCTGCCAAACCGACTTATTTAATGATGTACCGAAACGCACAACGCATTCTTCGCTTGATTAATCAATTAATGGATATACGAAAATTAGACAAAGGACAAATGTTTTTAAAGTTTCGAGAAACAGATATCGTCGGTTTCATCGACGATTTGATGCTTACATTCGATTATCCAGCGAAGAAAAAGAATATCCGTTTTACCTTTGAACATGCCGATCCACAACTCAAAGTGTGGATCGATTTAAACAATTTCGACAAGGTGTTACTTAATATACTTTCCAATGCCTTCAAATATACGCCCGAGAATGGAGAAATCACAGTTCGTCTCACTACCGGACACAATCAAGAATACAAAGGCGCCCTAAAAAACTATTTCGAGATATCCGTCACAGACAACGGAATCGGAATAGACAAAAACAAGATAGAACAGATATTCGAACGATTCTATCAAATAAACAACGATGTAACCCAATCCAACTTCGGTACGGGCATAGGTTTACACCTCTCCCGTTCTCTCGTAATCTTGCACCACGGCATTCTATTTGCGGAGAATCGTACGGACTGTCCGGGAAGCCGTTTCGTCATCCGTATACCTTTGGGTTGTGACCATCTTAAGACAAACGAGCTAGAAAATCCGGAAGACAGTCCTGTCACATATCCCTCTTCCGTCAAGTTAGTACAACATAATGAGTTTAAGGAAACTGAAGAAAACGCGGAAAAAGAAAAAAGCCAGGTTATAAAGAGCAAGAATAAACCACATGTGCTGATAGTGGAAGATGAAGATGAAATACAAGCCTACCTACGAAAAGAATTAATAACCGAATTCCGTATTTCATCCTGTTCCAACGGTAAAGAAGCACTTGAATTCGTGCTTCTGCATCAACCGGACTTGATTCTGAGCGATGTGATGATGCCTGAAATGGATGGAATTACCTTATGCAAGAAAGTCCGACAAAATGTCAACATCAACCATATACCCATTATACTGTTGACAGCCAAATCAAAAGTAGAAGATAAAATAGAGGGTATGGAAATGGGAGCGGACGCTTATATTGTGAAGCCTTTCAATACCGACATTCTAAAAGGAACCATATCTAATCTGATTGCCAACCGGAAAATACTGAAAACAAAGTTCAGCGGAGTGCAATTGCAAGAGGATAAAATCAAAAAACTCTCGATGAAATCATCGGATGAGGTCCTTCTGGAGAAAGTTATGAAGATAGTAAATGAGAATCTGGCCAACCCTGCATTGAATGTAGAGATGCTTGCAAGTAATGTAGGTATGAGCCGCGTACATATGCATCGGAAGTTAAAAGAGCTCACGAACCTATCCGCACGCGACTTTATCAAAAGCATTCGCATGAAACAAGCCGCCACTTTACTAAGAAAAAAGAAAATCAGTATTTCAGAAGTGGCTTATGCCACCGGTTTTACGAATCTGTCGCATTTTTCAAATACTTTCCGTGAATGTTATGGTATGACACCAAAAGAATTCCGGGAACTAAATTCCGTGAATGAAGAGAATTTGTAACGTATAACAAAGTTTTTGCAACAGCTTTTTTACCGATATCTTTTATAAGGCTGTATCTTTGTATCACAACAAACATATAGCCTTATGAAAAACATCTTCTTATCTTGTAACATATTTATGTATATAAAACAGTTATTTAGTACACTCGTTCTACAATCACTATCAAACATCCGGTTGATATTTACATACTTAAAGCAAACAAGTATCCTACCTGCTTTAGCTTCCCTTATAACACTCCGCCAGTTACCCTGTAGGTATATAATAAAAAAGTTTGCGAAAACTGTATCTCATCATAAACACCGAATTCACCAAATACTACTTATTCATATCCTAAAACTTCTTCTCTCTAACAGAGAGCCTTCTCTATTGAGCCTCCGGTCCATATGGCATTACAGAAGAGGAAAATATTTCTATCTATTTCCACTGTTATCTTCTCTTCTGTGCAGTAGTTTTATCGGTTGTACGGAACAAATATCTCCCCAAGACGCCATATTCAGTTACTTTTTATACAAAGGAAATGATTCCATATTCAATACTCCTATCGATTCGGAGAAACAGTATTTCAACCCGATATTGAGCGGCTTCCATCCCGATCCAAGCATATGCCGGAAAGGGAATGATTACTATTTGGTTAATTCTTCTTTTGCTTATTACCCGGGAATCCCCATTTATCATAGTACAGATTTGGTAAATTGGACATCTGTAGGACATGTATTAAACCGACCGTCACAACTAAACCTCGACAACATTCGTCTTTCCGGAGGCATTTACGCACCGGATATCAAATACAACCCATACAATGACACGTTTTATCTGATAACTACATGTGTCGATGGTATCGGAAACTTCCTGGTAAAGACCAAAGATCCGATGACAAAAGAATGGAGTGAACCAATTCTATTACCCGATGTTGGAGGCATCGACCCCGCCATATTCTTCGATGAAAACGGGAAAAGTTATATTGTAAACAATGATGCCCCAGCAGGAAAAGCGGAATATGACGGCCACCGTGCTATATGGATACGGGAATTCGACACAGCAACTGACCAGACTATGGGTAAGGCTCGTGTCATCATTGATGGCGGAGTAGACAAAACTCAACATCCTATATGGATTGAAGGTCCTCATCTATACAAAATAAATGGCAAATACTATTTGATGGCTGCAGAGGGAGGTACAGGCCCGGAACATTCGGAAGTAATTTTCTCATCCAACTCGCCCGAAGGTCCCTTTAAATCGTGCACTATCAATCCCATTCTTACACAACGAGATTTACCCGCCGAACGTAAGAGTCCTATCACATGTGCCGGTCATGCAGACTTAGTGGAAACTCCTGAAGGAAAATGGTATGCTGTATTTTTAGGCTGCCGTCCTTATAAAAATGACTATTACAATACAGGCAGGGAAACGTTCCTGCTACCAGTAAGTTGGCAAAAGGAACAGCCCATAATCCTTAAGAAAGGGGAAGAGATTCCCTATATTGTTGAAAAACAAGTTCTCAAACCCATATCGAACACCTTGACCGGTAACTTTACAGACAGCACCGCTTCCTTTTCTCTGCCGTTAGAAAACAAATGGACATTTATTCGTACACCAAGAAAACAATGGTGGAGAATTAAAAACGGCAAGATGATTATTTCACCCGAAGATACATCCATACGCAACGTTACTAATCCAGCATTTATAGGACGCCGCATACAACATCAGTGTTTTGAGGCGGAAACAAAAGTATCTTTCTGCCCTGCCTCGGAACAAGATTTTGCAGGATTAGTCTGTTTCCAGAATGAAAAACATTATTTTGCTTTCGGCATTACCCGCTCGCAAAACAATCTCATTTTATCTCTGCGATATGCACAAGGAGAAGACGAACAGATTCTATCCGAATTGCCTTTAGAATCTCCTACGATTTCTGTAAAAGTGATAGCCGAACAAGATAAATATAGTTTCTACTATTTATCAAAAAAAACAAATGATTGGATAGAATTCTATACAGAAGCAGATGGCCGGATTTTAAGTACACATACCGCCGGAGGTTTTACCGGAACTATGGTAGGAATGTATGCCTCTGGCAGACATAACGTTCCACGTAATTGAAGAGTTACACATACTTTGGGAAAACAAAAATAGAACAATAATAATATAATGTGAGATAGATATCATATAGTAAGGTACAATACCGAAAACTACTTGTTTCATATGATCATAATAATATAAGACACTAATATAATGAGAGGATTTCCTGTTATTAATGTATTTTGAAAAAATAAAAGCATGATTACAAATCTATTAAGACTACATTAAATTATATCCCTAATCATTATTACTGGAAGGATTGTTTGGTGTTATAACTCAAAGCAGCCTTTTTTCAAATGAAATTAATTATTTTGTCATACCATTGTAATGTCACATAGATTATCTTTGCAATGAAATACTAAATAAAAAAACAAAGAACACGCATGAAAAAGATTTTTGCAATATTTGTCGCGTTATTCCTATATATCTCAACGGGATTCGCACAACAGGCTAAATATATTTTCTACTTTATAGGAGATGGAATGGGAATAAATCAAGTAAATGGTACCGAAATGTACCGAGGTGAATTAGATAATAAAATAGGCATAACTCCTTTACTGTTTACACAGTTTCCGAGCGTAACCGTTGCTACCACTTATGCAACAAACAATGGAATAACCGATTCAGCCGCTTCCGGAACGGCTCTTGCAACCGGTAATAAAACAAAATACAGCACCATAGGCATGTTAGAAGACCAAAAGACACCTGCAAATAGTATTGCTGTATGGGCAAAGAACCAGGGCTCACGAGTAGGCATTGCCACCAGCGTCAGTATAGACCATGCTACGCCAGCGGCTTTTTACGCACATCAGCCGAACCGGAAGATGTATTACGAAATAGGAATGGATTTGACAAAATCCGGTTTTGACTTTTTTGCAGCTTCGGACTTCCTCTTACCACAAGGCAAAGACGGCAAACAACCAAGTTTATATAAACTGGCTGAACAAGCAGGCTACACCCTTTATCGTGGATATGATGAGTATCGAAAAGGCGATAAAAAAGAAAAAGTTATTCTATTCCAGCCTGAAGGAAAGCCTAATAAATCCATACCATACGCTATCGACCGAAAATCGGATGATTTAAGTTTGCAAGAGATTGTAAAGGCCGGCATAGACTTTTTCTCTAAGGATTTATCCAAGGGATTCTTTTTCATGGTAGAAGGAGGAGAAATAGACTGGGCTTGCCACAGTAACGATGCCGCAACCGTCTTCCGGGAAGTTATTGATATGGATAATGCAATCAAAGAAGCTTACGAGTTCTACCAAAAACATCCGGACGAAACTTTGATTGTGGTGACAGCCGACCATGAAACCGGAGGAATCACTTTGGGAATCAAAGGAAAGTCTGAACTAAATCTGAAGGCACTAGCCTCACAGAAGATGAGTGAGAAGGCTTTCACCCAGTTAATCAATAATATGAGAAAAGAGACAGGAAATAAGGTTCCATGGGAAAGAGTACAGCAAGCTTTAAAAGGAAACTTCGGCTTTTGGGATACTTTAACTCTTACAGAAGCGCAAGAAACACGTCTCAAAAATATCTATAACGAGAGTTTTGGCAACAAAGATGTTATATTAAAAGAAAGTGAATACCAGAAAGCAGAACCTATTGCTTCTGCTGCTAAAGAGATTATAAACGAAATAGCTTGGATAGGATGGACAACAGGTGGTCATACAGCCGGATTTGTTCCGGTTACAGCCATCGGAGCAGGTTCTGAGTTATTCCGCAAACGGACAGATAATGCAGAAATTCCCCGTATCATTGCCAAGGCAGCAGGATACGAAATGAAATAATAAATGCTTTTCTTATTTGAGAAGAATTATACCACCATTAAAGGTAACAACTAAAACAAAGAATACTACGAACTAATCAATCCTATCTAGATAAAGAACAATTATAGGTTTATATTCAAAAAGAACTATTCTATCTTTGATTCTTTCTATAAAAATATGTAACCATCATTAGCGTTAATCAAAACTCACATATGGAGATAAACGTTCCAAGTCTTTCTCAGTAAATTCCTCATAAAGGGAGAGTTGAGAAAGACTTTTTAGTTTTCCATATTTTTTCCGATGTTCCACAATCACTTTCGACTGATAAAAATTAAGATAAGGATGACTCCTTAATCGTTCAACGCTCCATTTATTTACTAAGATTGAAGGATACAGGGTAGTTTCCACTTTAAACCAAACCTGCATTTCTTTCGATGAAAAGGGCAATTCTCGTAATTGCTCTACTGTATAGAAACCACCTAAGCGATTTCGATATGCAACAATTTGACGTGCATAGGTACTACCTATACCTGGTATCTTTTTCAATTCCGTCGTATCCGCCGTATTCAAATCTATAATCGTACCTTCGGGATATTTCAGTGCTTTTAGAGAGTCTTTACGTACCTTCCATTGTTGATGGAAAACCGTATCACGCAACACTTGTATAGGTAAATCCTCTTCGCCTATACGGATATAAGGTTTAAGTTTCTTATATTGTTGCAGAGTCAAGCCATACACTTTTGCAAAAGCGTCAGCGGAACGAAATACACCTCCCTTTTCCCGATAACGAAGAATATTATGTGCTACAAATGAAGGCAGACCTAAGCGAATAAACTCGATGGAATCGGCTTTATTTGGATCAAATTCAACCAGGACTGCAGGTTCTCTCTTTTTCTTTTTCGGATAAAAAATCATTTGAGATCGATGTTCCTTTTCTTGCACTGAAGCTAGAAAAGCTTCTATATCCTCCATATTCTCTTCAGGAATCTCTTTCTCACTCGTAACATCATAAACCCATCTTCCTATCAGCAGAAAGCAAATTATACAAATCAAAAAAATAATAGCTCGTTTCTCGCTTTTGGAGAAATAAAAAAAGTCCTTCCACATACTCCTTCCTTAACTTAGCAGTCCCAATTCATTAATAAAAATCAAGGCTATGGCAATAGGTGCTATATATTTGAGAATGAATATATATAATTTTAAGAAAGGTACTTTCAAAGTTCCGCCATTCGTCACTTCATCTTCAACAAGTTTGCGATCAAGATACCATCCGGTAAACAATGAGATAAACATCCCTCCTAACGGCAACATTATCTTTGCTGTCACAAAATCGAACAAATCGAAGAAACCTAAGCCAAAGAGCTTGATATGTTGTAAGATACCTAAAGACAATGAACAAAAAATGCCCAATACAATGCAACCTCCTGTTACCCAACGTGCAGCAGCAGTACGAGAAATATCGAATTCCTCATGAATAAAAGCTGTCACCACTTCATGCATAGAAATAGTTGATGTTAAAGCAGCCAACGCCAATAAAATATAAAACATCAACGAAAAGATATAAGAAAGTACGGGCGCTCCAATAAATGCCTGTTGAAAGACATTAGGTAAAGTAATGAATATCAGTGAAGGACCCGCATCCGGACTAATGCCTACAGAAAACGCTGCCGGAAAAATAATCAGTCCTGCCAATATTGCAATAAACGTATCAATCACTCCTACACTAAATGCTGTTCTACTTAAATTAGTATCCTTACTAAAATAAGAGGCATATGTACAAAGGCATCCCATACCCAAACTTAAGGAAAAAAAGGCCTGCCCCATTGCTCCGAGGAATACCTCCGAATTTACTTTCGAAAAATCAGGATGAAGGAGAAATTCCACTCCTTTATTAGAACCAGGAAGGGATAGTGAACAAAATACCAATATGAGAATCAAAATAAAAAGCAATGGCATCATCACTTTCGAGAAACGTTCGATACCCTTCTTTACTCCCTTTACAATCACATAATGCGTCATAAGTAGAAAACCGATAAGCCAAACTAAAGGACGAACCGGATTCTGCGAAAATGCTATGAAAGCACTCTTAAAATCTGTGGCAGATTTATGAGCAAAACCATTAACACCCGCTTCCAAAATGTATTCTAAAGTCCATCCAGCCACTACAGAGTAATAGCTCAAAATTAAAAAACCGGCCAGAACTCCCATAAAACCGACCCAACGCCATGGAGAATGAGGAGCAAGTACTTTATAAGCTCCTGCGGTATTAGCCCGGGAACGACGTCCTATTAAAAACTCGGAAATCATAATAGGCATACCCAAGACAAATACACACACCAAATAAATCAATATAAATGCCGCCCCGCCATGCTGCCCTGCTTCGTAGGGGAAACGCCAGATATTACCAAGTCCTACTGCCGAACCGGCCGAAGCCAATATCACACCCAACTTGCTTCCAAAGTTCACTCTATCATTCTTCACGCTACAATTCCTTTTTGTTATTATATTCAGACGTCAAGGGCAAATGTATGAAATATTTTATATTTTTGCATCAAATCTAAATAGTATTTGCATAATGACACACTTTTTCAAACAATATCCCTTAAGTTTGTTGATAACCTGCGTTATATTTTACTTATCTCTTTGTACAGTTCCTGAAACAGAAATGGATGATATTCCTTTCATAGATAAATGGGCTCATGTTTGTATGTACGGAGGATTAAGCGGAGTATTATGGATAGAATATAGCAAATTTCACCATTCAATTCGATTTAAACAAGTAATATTTCCTACAGTTATTTTTCCTTTGCTTCTAAGTGGAATTATGGAACTATTACAAGCTTATTGTACAACAACTCGGAATGGAGATTGGTTAGACATGGCTGCAAATAGTCTTGGAGTTATTTTAGGTACAGTAATAGGCTATTTTATCATATTCCCTATAATAAAGAAGAAAAAAAGATAGGGGTATCTTCTGTTATCAGATTGTACCCCTACTCATATCACGAAAATGTACTTTAATTAAAATCTTTCAATTGATATTTCAGTTGCTGTCTGGCAAAGAAGATTCTACTTTTTACCGTACCTAAAGGAAGATGCAGTTTATCACCAATTTCGTGATATTTATATCCTGCAACATACATAAGAAAAGGTTGCCTGTATTCTTCCGACAGCTCATTAATGATATGATACATCTCTTTTACATCACAAACCGATTCGATCATATCCACTGCATAATCTTCAGACCTATTCAGATAATGTTGGTTATCAGTTTGATCAACATAAGTTTGATCTCTAATTACCTTTCGATAATCATTAATAAATAGATTACGCATTATGGTAAATGCCCAACCTTTAAAATTTGTATCAGGCGTAAATTTGCTTTTATTGTCTAATACCTTTAAAGAAGTTTCCTGCAAGAGATCTCTCGCATCGTTTTCATTTGCAGTAAGCTTAGCTGCAAAGCGAAATAAGTCATGTTGGATGTTTACAAGATTTTCCGTAAAATTCATATCTTAAAACTTTAGTTATTAACTTTTGACCCAATTCTCTCAAGTGGTCGGCCGCAAAGGTAGGGTATAAAATCTAGGGGAACGACCTGCAATCAGATAAGAAAAGGGAGTAAAAACTGATAAATACCAGTTTTTACTCCCTTTTATACCAGAAATTAGTTCATCTAAGGCTTTCTTTTCTTCAGAAATCCATGATAAAAAATTCCTTTATCCCCAAATTGAGAAACAAGCAATTGCAAGTACTGCCAAAATAATCAAACCTATAAAGATTCCCTTTATCACTTTCTGTGCTTGCTCTTCCTCACGTTTTTTTCTAGCGGCGCTTTTTTTTACTCTATTTGTACTCATAGTAATAATATATTTAAGTTATTAACTTTCCGCATCAGAAAATTCCATAAGATAAGATTTTATGAATTCATCGATTTTTCCATCCATTACTCCGTTAACATCCGATGTCTGATAATTCGTACGATGGTCTTTAACACGACGATCATCAAACACATAACTTCGTATCTGCGAACCCCACTCTATTTTTTTCTTCCCAGCTTCGATCTTCGCCTGTTCTGCCATCCGATGTTGTAATTCCTTATTATAAAGAATAGAACGCAACTGCCTCATAGCATTCTCTTTGTTTTTAGGTTGATCGCGGGTCTCTGTGTTTTCAATCAATATTTCTTCCTCTTCTCCCGTATACGGATCTTTATACTGGTAGCGCAAACGTACACCAGACTCTACTTTGTTAACATTTTGACCACCGGCCCCTCCCGAACGGAACGTATCCCAAGAGATACAAGCCGGACTGATATTTACTTCGATGGAATCGTCAACTAGTGGAGTTACAAACACAGACGAAAAAGAAGTCATTCGTTTCCCCTGCGCATTGAAAGGAGAAACTCTCACCAAGCGATGTACTCCATTTTCTCCTTTTAAATATCCATATGCCGAATCACCTTCAATCTCCATTGTTACACTTTTTATTCCAGCCTCATCGCCTTCTTGCAAATTGGCAATGGCAACTTTATATCCATGCGTCTCTGCCCATCGAATATACATACGCATTAACATGGAAGCCCAATCCTGACTTTCAGTACCACCGGCACCCGAATTAATCTTTAATACACAATCCATCTGGTCGGCTTCTTGACGTAACATATTCTTCAGTTCCAAAACTTCTACAGCAGACAAAGCTTTGTTATATGCCTCATCCACTTCATCTTCTGTCACCAGTTCATCTTTAAAAAAATCGAAAGCCAAAGATAACTCGTCAGTTAAGGTCTTCACTTCATTATATCCGTCAATCCACGCCTGAAGGGTTTTCACCTTCTTCATCTGCGCTTCCGCCGTCTTGGCATCATCCCAAAAACCGGGAGCTTGCGTACGTAACTGCTCCTCTTCCACTTGGATTTGTTTCGCATCGATATCCAAATAACGTTTTAAGGCATCAGTACGTTCTTTTACATCTTTAAGTTGTTCTATTGTAATCATTTGATGTTCTGTTTTAGATGCAAAGATATACGAAATATTTAAAAGGGAAACAACAACGGTAATACAAAAACCATGATAATACCGAGAATTACCTGCAAAGGTAAACCAACTTTCACATAATCCATAAAAGTATATTGCCCAGCCGGCATCACTAAAGCATTAGGCGGAGTAGAAAACGGCGAAGCGAAACACATACTAGAACCTACCGCTACAGCAAACAAAAACGGATAAGGACTTACCCCGAGTTGAACAGCCGAATAGAGTGCAATAGGAGCCAGCAAAACAGCCGTCGCCGTATTACTGATAAACATTGTCATAAGAGAGGTAGTAAAATAAATACCTGCCAACAAGGCAACCGGACCGTATGTTCCCAACCCATTAACCAAACTATTGGAGATGTATTCAGACGTTCCTGTCTTTTCCAAAGCTAACGACATGGGAAGCATGGCAGCAATCAACACAACACTTTCCCAGTTAATTGTTTTATAAGCAGCCTCCACATTACGCAAACATCCGGTTACTATCATTAAAATTCCCGCAATCATTACGGCCGTTACAGGAGCCACTGGAATAAAATCAAAAATCATCATCGCCACCATCAATAACATAATAGCACCAGCCAACGGCGCTTTATAGCCGAGTGTCACTTTGGCAGCCTCTTCCAAAGGTTGCCCTAAAACTACCCATTCCGCCTCTTCCCTGCTCAGACGAGCGATATCGTTCCATGTCCCTTGCACCAGCAATACATCGCCGCTATGCATCTTTTCATCTTTTAAATTATGAAGTATATATTCGCGTTTTCGACGGATACCCAAGACATTCACATTAAATTTAGCTCGAAAACCCGAATCCTTCACTAACTGATTGATTAATTTGGAAGAGGGCATCAGCACAATCTCCGCTATACCAATGTCATAAAAATCAAGCGTACCCGATTTATTATCCTCCGTCTTATGATAATCCATAATTTCCAGCAAGTAATCTTCTGCAAAACTCTTTACTTCGGAAAAATCCCCCATTATATAGAGTAAATCGTTGGTTTGAAGTGATAAAGTCGGATCAGCCAAATTCTGATTAATCGATTTCCATAATTTGGATTGTGAAGCACTTTCCCTACGTATCTCCAGAATATTTAAACCATAGCGGTTTCGAATGTCCAATTCGCCAATGGTCTGCCCTGCTAAGCGAGAAGAACTCACTACTTTCAATCGAAAAAGATTATCAGACAGTTGATATTCTTTTACTAACTCACTCAATGACTTACCTTTGTTTTCCGTAAACGCATCTCTATTCTTCTTTTTCGATAAAAAAAGCTTTGTTAATGGCAACAAGACCAATGTACCCACCACCACACATATGATACCGACAGGAAAAAAAGAAAAGAAAGAAAGAGGTTCAAAACCTGCTCCTATTAAAGTATCTTGTATAACAAGGTTAGGCGGTGTACCGATAAGCGTCATCATACCTCCCATGCTACTGGCAAATGCTAAAGGCATGAGTAACCGAGAAGAATTCATTTTCGCCCCAACCGCCAAACTTACCACAATAGGAAGCATCAAAGCTACCGTACCTGTATTACTGATAAAAGCTCCAATAGCAGAGGTCACTACCATAACCAAAATAAAAAGACGTAATTCACTGGCTCCCGCTAGTTTTAGAATCTTACCACTTATCATTTTAGCCAAACCAGTTTGAAAAATAGCACCACCTACCACAAACAAACCAATCATCATAATAACCACATTATTGGAAAAACCGGAAAGAGCCTCCTCCGGAGTCAAAATGTGGAAAATAAGCAACAATACCAATGCACAAAGCGCTACTAAATCGGAACGAACTCTACCACTCACGAAAAAAACAGCCGATAAAGCAAGTATAATAAGGGTTGTTATCATAGGTCTTTTTAATTCGCTATTATAAACTCAAGCTCCGTAGACTACTATCCTCGCATCTTTTTATTATTCCTGATACATCTTCTCAATTTCCGCCGCATAATTCTTATACAATACCGAACGCCGTATCTTCAATGTATTCGTCAACTCGCCTTTCTTCATACTAAATGGTTCCGGCAATAAAGTAAAACGTTTTATTTGCTCATAGTGAGCAAACTGCTGTTGCAAAGTATCAATCCGTTCTTTAAACAAAGCAACAATTTCCTCATTCCGCAACAACTCTTCCATACTTCCGTAAGCAATACGATATTTATTCGCATACTCCTCCACCAAGTCATAAGTGGGGATAATCAAAGCCGAAACGAACTTACGCCGATCGGCAATAATGGCAATTTGATCGATATAACGGTCCACTACCAAACGGCTTTCAATAGCTTGCGGCGCAATGTATTTTCCATTGGATGTTTTAAATAAATCCTTAATACGTTCGGTCAGGAAAAGTTCACCATCCTTAAAATACCCGGCATCTCCCGTATGAAACCAGCCTTCCGCATCAATTGCCGTTTTAGTAATAGCTTCTTTCTTATAATAACCTTTCGTAATCGTTTTACCACGCAACAATATTTCATCATTCTCACCTATTTTCACCTCAACATCAGGCATCACACGTCCCACAGAACCAATGGTATAGTTAGGTAGTACGTCACACGAAACGGTTGCCGTTGACTCTGTGAGACCATATCCGGCCACCATATTAATGCCTACCGAATGGACAAACTCTTCTACAGCCGAAGGTATCGCTGCACCGGCCGTCGGAAAAAAGTTACCTCTTTCAATACCAATAGTCTTTTTCAATAAACTATACACGGTCTTCTCATAAAATTTATATTTTAGAGTCAACCACAAAGGTGGTTCCTTACCGGCACGTCCATATTCAATATTATAAGCATGCCCCACTTTTACCGCATCCTGCATCATAATCTTCGCAACGCCGGTAGTATTGTTAATTTTTTCTTGCACACCGGCATAAACTTTCTCCCAAAAACGAGGAACCGCACACATCAGTGTAGGTCGTATTTCCTTTATTGTTTTTTGTATGTCCGTAGGTCGCAAATTGATACAAATCTGGCATCCGACACAGAGACAATAATAAGTCCATGCTTTTTCAAATATATGAGTCAAGGGTAAAAAGTTCATCACTATATCTTTATCCGTCATAGAGGTGAGACGTATTTTATGAATACGGAAAGCCTCGATATAACAGGAATGGTGCAACATTACTCCTTTCGAATCACCGGTAGTACCCGATGTATAAAGAATATTTGCCAAATCATTTTCATCAACTCCGGCCGTACGTTCTTCTACCTCGCTCATTCGTTCCTTATTTGTTCCCATCTTCAAGAACTCTTCAAAGAAAATAGATGTGGTATCTTCCGGATTCAGCTTGACAGAGGAGTCAAAGATAATAAGTTTTTGCAACGTAGGACACAGGCTGAGTATCCGATAAGCCACATCATACTGGAACTGTTCTCCCACAAAAAGGTAACGAATGGAAGCATCATTCACAATATATTGAGCTTGCGCCTCCGAACTGGTCGCATACAGAGGTATGGAGACAGCCCGAGTAGCAAAGGCGGCAAAATCAATATATAAGCATTCCGGTTTATTTTGAGAAAAGACGCCTATGTTTTCTTGTACGTTCACTCCTAATTCGAGCATAGCGCACGCAGCAGTTTTCACGATCTCAGAAAATTGATTCCAAGAAACAGGAATCCATTGTTCAGTTTCATAATCACGGAATCGCAAGGCAACACGATTACCATACTTCTCAGCTTGCTTGTGAATCAGTACGGACAAGTGTGGATAAGTCATAGTATATAAAATTTTAATCTGCTACAAAGGTATGTTTTTAATTGGAAGAATCCTTATATTTGCTTTATGAAAATAGGTTACACAGCTATAAAAACACAAATAAATTTGTTTTAAAGTAGCTCTTTGTATTATCTTTGCTTTTAAAATAAGTATGAATAATGAATAAAGAAGAGCTTGTTTGGAACGCCGTCAACTTATTAAAAGTCTTGATTCAAACCCCTTCCATCAGTAGAGAAGAGGAAGCCGCAGCAAACATTTTATACGAATTCATCGAGGAAAGTGGCATCATCGCCAATCGTTCGGGAAATAACATCTGGTGTATTAGTCCGATGTTCGATTTACAGAAACCTACCATTCTGCTCAATTCACATATCGATACAGTGAAACCAGTAAGCGGATGGCGAAAAGATCCTTTCAAACCAACTGAAATAAATGGGAAGCTATACGGACTTGGTAGTAACGATGCGGGAGCCAGTGTAGTCTGTCTTTTTCAAATTTTCCGTGAGATTTGTCGGAAAGAACAAACCTATAACCTCATTTATTTAGCTTCTTGCGAAGAAGAAGTATCCGGAAAAAACGGCATTGAAAGCGTATTATCCAATCTGCCACCCATTACATTGGGGATTGTAGGCGAACCGACTGAAATGCAACCGGCCATTGCCGAAAAAGGATTGATGGTACTAGATGTAACCGCTTACGGCAAATCAGGACACGCCGCCCGCGAAGAAGGAGATAACGCCATTTATAAGGTACTGAAAGATATAGAATGGTTTCGCGACTATCGTTTCGAAAAGGTCTCCCCACTTCTTGGTCCGGTAAAAATGAGCGTAACACAAATCAACGCCGGCACGCAACATAACGTAGTGCCCGACCGTTGCAATTTTGTTGTAGACATCCGCAGCAACGAGCTTTACTCCAACGAAGAAATCTTTGAAACTGTCAAGGAGCATATCACCTGCGAAGCAAAGGCCCGTTCGTTCCGTCTAAACTCTTCACGTATAGACGAAAGCCATCCATTTATCCGTCGGGCAACAGCTCTGGGACGTACTCCTTTCGGCTCTCCCACTTTATCAGACCAAGCGCTTATGCGTTTTCCCTCTGTAAAGATAGGTCCGGGACGCTCATCACGTTCTCATACGGCAGACGAATATATTATGATTCGGGAAATAGAGGAAGCCATTGAACTATACTGGAAACTTTTAGACGGATTAAAGTTATAAAGCCCAAGGTATTTGGATAACGAAGCAGCTAATGGCCTGCCTTTTCATATTTTTACAATACACTTCTACTTTACCTCCCTAGCCAAAGCTCAGGATTCAGCTTGACTGTCTCCTTGCGCAATTGGAAATGCAGAATGGTGTTGCCGGAAGTATCCGTAGAAATCTTGCCAAGAATGTCTTTCGTCTTCACCTGTTGCCCTTTCTTCACTGAAGCTGCTGAAAGATTGCAGTATACGGAAATGTAGTTACCATGCCGCACCAGAATATTCACCATTCCATTGTATTGGAAGATGGCCGACACTTCCCCGTCGAAAATAGCACGGGCCTGTGCTCCTTTCTGCCCTTTGATATCTATACCTTTATTATCTAACTTCACGTGCTTCAGACCTGTCACCTCATAAGCGCCATAGTGACTAACAATCAAATACGGCCCGGTTATAGGCGGTGGAAGGATTCCACGGTTACGTTCGAAGTTGCCAGAAAGTTGCCTGTCAGCCGTATTGAGATGATATTTTTCCATAGGAGCAGCCTTTTTTTCACCAGACTTTCCGGAAGCAGATTTCGATTCTATATTTCCCTTTGAGGTATTTTTCTTTCGAGTAGCAGCTTCTCTGCGCGCTTCCTCCTCCGCACGCTTCTTGGCAGCAGCAATCTCGGCTTCTATCAAGCGGTCTATCTGAGCATTCAGTCGCTGGGCTTCACGTCGTTTGCGAGCAATCTCGTTTTGCAGACTCTTTTGCTTCTTTTGCAGATTAGCCACCAACTGACGCTGCTCTTTCTCCTGCAACTCCAGTTTCTCCCGCTCATGTGCCTTGTAAACTAAAAGATTCGTTTTCTCGGAACGAACCTGTTCCAGTTCCTTTTTCTTCGCCTCCACTTGTTTTTGCTTCTTTATTACCTCTTCACCTTGAATACGTTGGTAAGTGGCATATTCCCGTACATAACGAAGGCGGCGATAAGTCTGACTAAGCGACTGGGCAGAAAAAATAAACATCAGTTTCTCCTGAATCGAACGATTTTTATACATATACTTAACCGAAGCTTCGTATTTGCCTTTCTTTTCTTTCAGATTCTTTTGCAATTTGCCCAATTGTCTTTGTAACGAAATTATTTCATCATCCAAGGCTTGCACATCGCTCTCTATCTGAGCTATCAATTTCTTGCGGGCATTTATTTGGTTGGTTATCAGCGACAAGTCGCTAAGCTGGCTTTTCACATCCTTCTTAGTAGAACGCAAAAGTGTTTCCGAGCGGACAATATCTTCCTGCAAAGCCCCTCGTTTGCTCTCCAATTCCTTTATCTTACGGTTGGTTTGAGCAGCAAGCGGACACAACAAACATAGTCCTACCAGCCAAATAAAAATCCGCTTCATCCTACAATCTCAATATGCGGTCTAAAATATCTTCCGGAGTTACTTCTTTATATCTTTTAGAAACCTTAGTACGCGTTTCCCAATCGGCATCCGTACTAATGTTACCAAGACGTATAAAAACGGTAGCGGGTTTCTTCAACCCTTCAAGTTGAATATCCATGACCGAAGGAAACGCTTTGCCTTTCAAAGGAAGAAAATCCTGATAACCCCAGTTCAAACGATAAGGAGCCTTCGCACTAATTTCTGTTTTTTCCAACGCGCCTGTAGAAAGGGAAGCAAAGAAACGGTAAGATAATTTACGAGAAGATTTTCCGATTAGTACAGCTTGGTTCGCCTCTTTCTTCACTACAAAAGAAGAAGCATTGGATTTGGTAACATGCTCTTTTCCCGGAAGAATCAATTCGTTCCAAAACAAGGCTTGCAAGGTATAAAAATCTATATCAGCTTCTTTCAAGAAGCCTAATTTCGCATACGGAATCCTTGCATACTGCCGGTGAATACGGTCAACCACCAATACATCCTCCTTAGTGAACTCTATGCGTCCACCCTCCACAAAGCCGAAACCTACTAAAGAAAGTTGAATCACATCGTCTTTCTTCATACGTAAGTTTCCTCCCACAGATATCTTCTGCCCGTTAACATCAAGAGCAAACTTCATTTTAGTACTGACGACCTTACAGTCGGATGCGTTGGCAAGCATTCCTTCTACAAACTTCTCTCCACTCAGACCATTCAAGTCATTACTCGTCATTATCTTCGATGATTTACACGATGCAAACATCAGGATGGTCACTATTCCCAGCCATCCTAAAAAAGTCAGGTTTTTCATTCTGCAATGTATTTTTTAAGTTTTATTTTCCGTTCAAGTGTTTTCGATTCATGTTCCAACTCAGCAGCCTGTTTCCAAAACTCCAGGGCTTTTTCTTTCTCACCGTTCATATAATAAATATCACCGCAATGCTCCAGTACTACCGAACTATCTTCTCCCGCCCCGTTCTTTATAGCATCATCCATGTATATCTTCGCCTCTGCATAACGTCCTTTTTCGAACAATATCCAAGCATAAGTATCCAGATAAGTACCGTTTTGCGGCTCAGCCTTTACTGTACGATAACTCATTTCTTCCGCTTTGTCGAGATTCACCTTCTCAAGTGAAAGGTAGTAGGCATAATTATTCAGAGCACTTATGTTGTCGGGATTGTAGACCAATGCCGAGTCATAAGCGGCATAAGCCTTTTCGTTCATATTCTTTTGATGATAGAGATCGCCCACCAGCTCGTAGAATTGAGAAATAACGTTCTTATCGCTCTCCGCACTGATCTGTTCCAACCCTTTGAGGAAAGTTTCCAGCGCTTCATTTTTCTTATCCGCCTGGTAGTACGAAAGTCCCAAATAATAATAAAACTCTATCACTTCGGGATTATACTCCAATGCCGGTTTACAAATGGCAATGGCCTGTTTATAGTCATTCTTGTTCACCGCATAACCCAACAATTGCAAACGAGCGGCCGTATTATCCGGTTCAATAGATAAAATATGCTCCAACACAGGTTTTATCGTTTCTTCATCCATATTCTTCGAAATCATATATTGGGCACAAAGCATACCTATATCAGCCGTTTCGCTCTCTTCCGCCATCATGTGACGGAAAAGAGTAAGAACCTTTGTACTGTCCTGTTTCTTCTGCTCCGCATCAATAATCAACCGGCGCATCATGTTAAGTTTGGTATCCGTATCAAGCTTTTTATTCAGCAACACTGTATCCAACTGATTGCGATAAAGAGAATCCAATCCCATCTTTTCATAATAAGAAGCCATGGAGAGTTGAGCCGGAGCGTTATCGGGTTCTTCATCCAATACCGACTGGAAAACACTGCGCGCCTCTTCCAATTTATCGTTGTTTAGATAAACATCTCCCAATATTACTTTATAGCGGAAATCGTTCGGATACTCTTTCACCAGACTTTCTATCTCGCTAAATGCTTTTTCCTGATTATTCATATTCAGATACATCCTAAACTTCTCCATACTGATTTGTTCGGATTTTCCTTCTTTTACCTCCAGACGATCCAACGTATGAATCACATCTTCGTAACGTTTTTCCCGACCATACAGATCTACAAGCAACATCAAAGCCTCACTCCTTTTCGGGAATTGTGTAGCGATATCTTCGTACACCGAAATCGCCTTGTCGGTCTCTCCTTTCTGTTGATAAAAGGCAGCAAGGGTCTGTTTATACCATATGTTCTCCGGATCAAGTTTTACTGCTTTTTCCAGTTCGATTCTAGCTTTTTCCGGCTGATTCAGAAAAAGGCTGAAGTGCGCCATTTCATAAAGTACGGAAGCCGACTGAGGATTGATGTCCAGACAACGATTATACATTTCATAAGCCGTGTCATACTCACCTTTCAACTTATAACGGTTTGCTTCCAGGAAGAAATAATCGAACTTCTGTTCTTCTTCCGGCGAAAGACGCACTTCGGCAACCGCCGCATTCTTTTTACCGGACTTGCTCATATCCTTTGTCGAGCCGCAAGCGCCGCAAAGCAGAAATGCGAAACTTACCAAGCAACCGCTTAGTATCCTGTATCCGATTTGTTTTTTATTCATTTGTCTATTTTTTACCTGTATGGCCGAAACCACCTGTTCCGCGTTGCGTATCTTCCAGGACTTCCACCTCTTCCCATTCCGGCTGTTCATGGCGGGCAATCACCATCTGTGCAATACGTTCACCGTCTTCTATAACGAAATCTTCGGCAGATAAGTTGATAAGGATAACACAAATTTCGCCGCGGTAATCCGCATCGATGGTACCGGGAGCATTCAGCACGCCGATTCCCTTCTTTATGGCCAACCCACTTCTCGGACGCACCTGTGCTTCAAATCCTTTCGGCAAAGCCATATATAATCCCGTAGGAACAAGACAACGCTGTAAAGGTTTCAACACAATAGAATGGTCAAGATTGGCACGTAAATCCATTCCGGCAGATTGTTCAGTAGCATACGCAGGGAGCGGATGCTTTGATTTATTAATTACTTGTATCTTCATGTTCTTATTCTATTTAATTTTTCAAGTCCTATCTTCGCAACCTTCTAATGCGGATTATTCTCTGTTTCAGCACGGCTACACCGATCATTTAAATTAAAGCTAAGAATTAAAAGTTAACCTTCAAATAGGTTCTTACTCCTCTATTTATGAGTTTTTGTTTTCAGCTTTCCGACTAAAAAGTCATTTGAGCTATAATTCTCGACGAACGAACCTAGTGACAATTTCTGAGCGAAACGACAACTTCTCAATTTCTCTCTTTTTCTTGTATCCTCTTTACTACTTAATAGTGTGCGAAAATAATCATTTCAGCAGGAAAGGACGAAAGAATTTCACTATTTTAAAAAATATAGCCCTTTTTCCTGCAAAGAAAAAAGAATTCTTTATGCAACCGACTTATAAATTGAAATTTATAGGTAAATTTCCCCCTAAATCATACTAAAAGAAACACCATATTTCTATTTCCAAGTGTAAGATTCTGAAATTTATCATGTACATTTGCAGTAACTAAATTGAAAATATATGAATTGGAAACAGCTGATATCGAATAAACGTTTTGGATTGGAAGAGTTGCATGCTACCCGAAAAGACGACCGTACAGAGTTTCAACGCGATTACGACAGGCTTATCTTTTCCGCTCCATTCCGCCGTTTGCAAAATAAGACACAGGTGTTTCCTCTGCCAGGAAGTATCTTCGTACACAACCGACTCACTCACAGTCTGGAAGTATCGTGCGTAGGACGTTCTTTGGGTAACAATGTAGCAAAAGAGTTATTAGCCTTATACCCGGAACTATACCAAGAATGCCCGCACTTACAAGAAATCGGCGCTATCGTATCGGCAGCCTGTTTGGCGCACGACTTAGGGAACCCTCCTTTTGGACACTCGGGAGAAAGAGCCATCGGAACCTATTTCTCTGAAGGGAAAGGATTAAAGCTGAAAGAGAAACTAGCTCCGAACGAATGGGAAGACATCATACATTTTGAAGGAAATGCCAATGCATTCCGCCTGCTCACCCACCAATTCAACGGACGAAGAAAAGGCGGTTTTGTCATGACCTATTCCACCTTAGCTTCCATAGTTAAATATCCGTTTTCCTCCCAATTGGCACATAGCAAAGCTAAGTTCGGCTTTTTCCTGAGCGAGGAGGCCGATTTTGTCAAAATCGCCGATGAACTGGGCATGGTTCGTTTAAGCAAAGAAGGGGAACCTCTGAAATATGCCCGTCATCCGTTGGTTTACTTAGTGGAAGCGGCCGATGATATTTGTTACCAAATAATGGATATAGAGGACGCCCACAAACTGAAACTGCTCACCACAGACGAAACCAAAGCGCTGTTGCTCAGATTCTTCGATGAGGAGAAACAGAAGCATATTCTCCACATTTGCGATATGGTAGAAGACGTCAACGAGCAGATAGCTTACTTGCGTTCATGTGTCATAGGAAAACTTATTAAAGAATGTACGGACACGTTTGTCCGAAATGAACAAGTTATTTTGGAAGGGACGTTTGAAGGTTCGCTTATCAAACACATCTCTCAACCGGTAAGGGACGCCTACAGTTACTGCGCCGACCTTTCGTTCCGCCGCATTTATCGTTCAAAAGATGTGCTGGATATCGAATTGGCGGGATTCCGTGTTATCAGCACTCTACTCGACCTGATGATTGAAGCGGTTCTTTCGCCCGAGAAGGCATATTCGCGTCTACTCATCAACCGCGTATCCGAACAATACGATATCCACTCAGCTACCTTTTATGGAAAGGTGCAAGCCGTACTCGACTATATATCAGGTATGACAGACGTGTACGCCTTAGATTTATATCGTAAAATCAATGGAAACAGCCTTCCCGCAGTATAAAATCACAAACAGAGAGGTATATAAATATTGTGCAGAAGAATCAGCGTATATGGCGCTATTCATCTGCACATCAAGTAAAATTTATTAGTATTTCTCCAACTTACCACAGACCTCTGATGCTAGAAGCCTTCCATCTGTATTTTTCGGTATAGGGAACCGTCTAAACAAATTCCTACAAACTATTACGGCTTATGCTTTCACCTGAGTTATCACTTTATTTGCTCCTGAGGTAATTTTCAAAGCATCGGGATGCTGCTTCACAAACGATTCGATATGGCGGATACGTTTATCTTCCAATATTTCATTCACGGCAATCAGAATTCCGGTTTCTTCCACATCGCCAAAACCATAATTAATAGCCGTACCGAACATACGCATCGTAGGCGACAACCCCATATATGCATTAACCAAAGGAGGTATATTGAATCCTAACTTACGTACTTCCCGATTCAGTATCTTATAATCTTCCTTGAAAGAATCTTTATTGAAGAGTTCTGCCAATTCCTGCGGATCGGCTTCTATTTCGAGCGGTTTCATCGGTGTTATCAGGTTATCCTTATCTCCGAAATGTTTACTCAGAAAATAAAGAATCATATCACGCCCGCGACGATTGAAAGAAGGATACATCGTCATTTTTCCAAAAAAATACTTCACACTAGGCATCACCACCGTCAATGCGCCAAGCCCGTCCCACAGATTATCCAAAGCAAACAAACTTTTAGAGTCGGAACGCGTACACTGATATTCAAGTGTGACAAACGAACGGCCCAATTCTATAGTAGTAGGAAGATAATCTTTCAAGAATTTCTCTGAGAAATTGAACATATGGGCAGTAGCCAAAAGCGGATGTCCATGATTATCAAAACACACATCCGTACCTAATATATACCGGTATCCTCCCACGATTTCTTCAGCCTCCGGATTCCATACGACCAGTTGTTTATAAGGATTCTCCATAACATCAAACTCGTCCAAATCCATAGCCATACCGGAACCGCCTCCGGCTGCCCGAAAAGCAATTTCACGCAAACGGCCTATTTCTCTCAGTACATTGGGTGAGTCCTGATAAGTAATAATATAAATTTCGTTATGACTTTTATTGGTAAAACGCAGACGTTTGTCATCAGTCAATTCAGATTTCAGAATTTCCTTGCTTATCGGTGCAATAATCTCTTCCATATAATTAGATACATTACTTTCTTTACAAATTATATACTATCTCTTTCACATACTGCGCCCATTGGAGAGGCGTTTTCGACTTATCGAAAGTCTGCCACGGAATAGGCTTTCCAATGGTTACTTTAAATTTTTTATGGCGATTCTTAAACATCTCATCCGCCAAATAGAGCATGGCTATATTAAATTTAATGCCTAATGCCATACACAAATTGGCCAAGTTATAAAAGAAATCGGAGTTTCGCCCTTCGAAATGGATAGGCACTATGTTTCTATGCGTCTGCGCACTTTTCACTATAAAAGTCTTTTTCCACTCCAGATCCCGAATGACCCCGTTTTGCCTGCGTGAACATAACCCGGCAGGGAACATTATAATATGATTATCTGACTCGAATCCCTTTTCTACCATTACCGGGAAATCCTTAGCTTGAGAACCGGTTTTATTTATAGGAATGCACAACGGAGCCAGCCCCCGAAGATTCATCAGCAAATCATTTACCAGATATTTAATTTTGCCATCATAATGAGAGCCCAGCAAATAGCCTAAAGCCACCCCGTCCTGTCCTCCTAACGGATGGTTACTGACAAAAGTGCATAAGCCTTCCTCGGGCAAATTTTCGAGTCCTTCCACTTGAAGGCTCGTATCCAAGAACTCCATACAATCGGAAAGAAAATCCACACCAACGCGCCCCTGTTCCTTACTCAGGAATTCATTCAACTCATCCTGATGAAGAATTCTTTTCAAATATGATATCACAAACCGTGGTATATATTTAGCTTTTTGTCCAGCTTTAGAACGTACGATTTTATCTATATCCAATAAAAAAAGCGAATCGTCTGCCATCACAAGTTTTTCTATAATCTCTGCAAAAATAACGCAACTTTTTTATTTTTGGCTAATATTCCGAAAAAAATGAAGCTATTGAATAGTTTTTAATGGTTTTTGTACACTGTTTGACATATTCCTTTCGTCTTTTCACTCCTTTTCTTTAATTTTGCTCATGAAAGAGGTTAAGGAAATAAAGAAGATGAAAAGACAGAGAAGCTCAAAAGGCTACAAGAAGTAAAGGAAGACAAAGAAAATAGCAATCAAGAAACAGACCTGCGAGCAGAAAGTACAGAACTTAAAAGAAATTCAAAAATGAACATTCATATTTCCGATGAAATTCGAAACGTTTGTCCGGCGTTTAAAGGCATAGCAGTATATGCCACGGTAAAAAACAGCGAATATTGCGCAGCTCTTTGGGAGGATATAGCCCGTTTTACCCATAAATATCAACAGGAATATACGATTGATTCTATTAAACAGATGGCAACCATCCAGGCGACCCGCGAAGCTTATAAGCGTTGCGGAAAAGATCCCAGCCGTTATCGCCCTTCCGGTGAGGCCCTGTGCCGCAGGATTTTGAAAGGCATGAATTTATATCAAATAGACACGCTAGTGGACCTTATCAATCTGGTGTCCATTGCTACCGGTTATTCCATCGGAGGTTTCGATGCAGACAGAATACAAGGCAATACCCTTACATTAGGTATTGGAAAAAAAGACGAACCTTATGAAGGTATTGGAAGAGGTATGCTGAACATTGAAGGAATGCCTGTTTATCGAGACGCTGAAGGAGGAATCGGTACACCAACCAGTGACCACGAACGCACAAAACTTTCTTTGGAAACAACTCATCTATTGGCGATTATCAATGGATATAGCGGAGAAAAGGGATTACGCGAGGCTGCGGAATTTCTACAAGAGTTACTTAAGAAGTACGCTTTTTCCGATGGCGGAGAGTTAATCGAGTTCTAAACAAAAATGTTACGGATTTAGTAAAGTTATAAGCAAATGAGCGCACCCCTAAAACACAACCATCCATAAAAGCCTCGGTCATTCTATCCGATAAATCACAATATCATCCTGAAACTCTTTTAAAAGCGAAAAAAGACTTTCATCGTCATTCCGACGGGCTTTTATTACCATACTTACTTGATATGTAACTACATTCTGATGATTTTGCTGTTCCATCTGATAAGAAGCCACAATATAATCTTTCGAACTCAAACGGTTTCTTATCTTATCCAAGGTGTTTTTGTTATTGGTGGAGAATTCAATCAAAGAACTTTTTACTCCTACACTTTTAAATATAAAACTTAATGCTTCCAAACCAATCAAAGTTAAAATAGCGGCCGATATGCCTAACACATATAAGCCCGCCCCGATTGCCAAACCAATGCCCGATGTGGCCCATATTCCGGCTGCCGTAGTCAAGCCGCGTACGATCTGTTTCTGTAAAATAATGGTACCCGCACCGATAAAACCTATACCGCTCACCACTTGTGCCGCCACACGCGACGAATCGTAAACAACTCCTTGGTTATGAAACAATTCCAAGAAGCCATATTGGGAAACAATCATAATTAGCGCACTACCTAAAGACACTAAAAAATGTGTCCGGTAACCGGCTTCTTTAGCACGGTATTCCCGATCGAGACCAATCAAAGCCCCCAATACACCTGCCACCAATAGTCTTAAAACGAGTTCCCAAGCCATAATCTCTTCCTCACTTTATTTTCCGACAAAGTTACAAATGAAAAAGACTTATGCAAATTTGCAAACGGAATTTAATCATATCTCCTCTCAAATAGATGTTCTCAGTCCAATCAAGCGTTAATCACTCCGCTTTCAATTGTCTGCCACTTTGTGCCAACGCAGTGGCACACCTGTGACAGATAGTATGTCACAAGTGTGACATATGTTAAGTCACAAGTGTGCCAATTAACATGTCACACTTGTGCCACTGCGTTGGCACAAAGTGGATTTCTTACTACCCGTTATGTGCTGTGACTATGGTTGGGAACAGTTTACACTTACGTCTGTTTACTTCCTAATCCAGTATATAGAAAACCGGAAGCGTTCCTTGTTTGCTTCGCACTTCGTTTATCGCCTTCCTGTCTCTCTTCACCAACTTTTCCTAAAGTCTCCGGTTGGTATACCCAGAAAGGATGTGTAGTTACAGATTTGGCAACAGAAATGTAAACTTAGCTCAGACTTGGTTTACAGGTATTGAAGCTCTCTGCTATATAAGCCGACAAGAATAGCAAAAACTTGCCGCCATCGGTACCCAATTCTTTTATCACATCGGTTTCGACTGATAGGATTAGCAAACGACAGTAAAATACGAAAAAATGGAGAAGGAAGAGCTTTTTACATCTTTTGGAAACGAAGGAAGCGCACCACAATAAGCCACCCTTTACAGAAATCCTAATCGATTACAAAAATTCTTATTCATTATTCTGCTTCAGAAAGCATTCCAAACATCTTTATCCCCCACTTTTACATACTACCGCTATACCTCTAGTAATAAACATCTTATAACATTCCAACCGAAAGTAAAATGTTAATAATGATATTTTCTTTAAAAATTGTGGGGAATTGTGGGGAAAATATGTAATTTTACCGCTCAAATCTATAATAAGGTGTAATATGCGTTTTTTAGGTAACATAGAAGCAAAAACAGACATAAAAGGACGTGCCTTTTTTCCTGCTGCTTTTCGGAAAGAACTGCAAACAAATTCCGAAGAACGCCTTATTATGCGCAAAGACGTTTTCCAAAACTGCCTTGTTTTATATCCAGAAAGCATTTGGAACCAACAATTGGATTTATTACGTAACCGACTAAACCGCTGGAACGCTTCTCATCAGATGCTGTTTCGCCAGTTCATTTCGGATGTAGAAATCATCACATTAGATGCTAACGGACGTATTCTGATACCTAAGAGATTTCAGAAAGCAATCCGTATGCAACAAAGCATTCGCTTTATCGGAATGGATGATACCATTGAAATTTGGACACAGGAAGATACTGAACAACCTTTTATGGATGCACAGCAGTTCAGTGTCGAACTTGAAAAAATAATGAAAAGCAACAACCAAGAAGGAGACAGCCTATTATGACGGAAGAGGTAGTATATCATGTACCGGTACTATTGGAAGAGAGTATCAGCGGGATGAATATTTATCCTGACGGAACCTATATAGACGTCACTTTCGGAGGAGGCGGACATTCTAAACGCATTTTGTCCGAACTGGGGCCTAAAGGTAAATTGCTGAGTTTTGACCAAGACGAGGATGCAGAAAAAAACATCGTAAACGATAAGCGATTTACGTTTGTACGAAGCAATTTCCGGTATCTGCACAATTTCATGCGCTACTATGGTATTGATAAAGCAGACGCGATTTTGGCCGACTTGGGAGTATCCTCCCACCATTTCGATGATTCGGAGCGAGGTTTTTCTTTCCGTTTCGATGGAAAATTAGATATGCGGATGAACAAACGATCCGGCATTACCGCGGCTGATATCATCAACACCTACGATGAAGAAAAACTGGCTTCCGTTTTTTATTTGTACGGAGAACTGAAAAACAACCGTAAACTGGCTTCTGTAATTGTGAAAGCGCGATGCGACAACAAGATTGAAACCATTGATGAATTTCTCTCTGTTATTAAACCGTTGTTCGGCAGAGAACGTGAAAAGAAAGAATATGCCAAGGTATTCCAAGCCCTCCGCATCGAGGTAAACCAGGAAATGGAGGCTCTGAAAGAAATGCTCTATGCAGCAACCGAGGCCTTAAAACCGGGCGGAAGGTTGGTTGTCATCACTTATCATTCGTTGGAAGACCGTATGGTAAAGAATATTATGAAGACCGGCAATATTGAAGGAAAAGTGGAACAAGACTTCTTCGGCAACATTCTGTCGCCTTATACATTGGTCAACAACAAAGTGATTGTCCCGACGGATGCGGAGATGCAGAGAAATCCCCGTTCCCGAAGTGCAAAATTAAGAATTGCAGAAAAGAAATAACCACATGATGACAGACGAAGCAAACATATTGTCCGAACAAAACGAGTTCATACAAGAGCCGTCCGTTGAGTCCGCTCCATCCTCCAAGATGATGGGAGACCCGACTGAAGAAGATGGTGAAACGCTTTCAGCCAAAGGAAGCACAGGCAACGGCATGTCATTAAAGAATATTTTGGGAGGCGACATCCTTACGAATGATTTCTTCAGACGGCAAGTCAAACTACTGGTATTGCTAGTCATCTTTGCTATTATCTATATCAGCAACCGATATTCGTGTCAACAGGAAATGATAGAGATTGACCAACTAAAGAAAGAATTAACAGATATCAAATATGATGCCCTGACACGCTCGTCCGAGCTAACGGAAAAGAGCCGGCAGTCGCATATCGAAGAGTATGTTTCAAAAGAGGAAAGCGCGTTGCAGACATCTACCAACCCGCCTTATTTAATCAAATAGCAGAGTATGCCTAAAGACAAGAACATAATGCCACGCTACTTTCTCATTATTGTCATAATGGGACTGACTTGCATTGCTATTATTGTCAAGGCGGGAATCATTATGTTTGGCGAGCGCCAATATTGGAAAGAGGTTTCCGAACGTTTCGTAAAAGACAGTGTTATCGTCAAGCCCAACCGGGGAAATATTCTATCTGCCGACGGGCAACTGATGGCAAGCAGTCTGCCGGAATATAAAATCTATATGGATTTCATGGTGGCAAAGAAAAAAGGCGAAACAGAAGAAGAAAAGGAAAAAAGGCTAAAGCTTCAAGCCCAAAAAGATTCGGTTTTAACAGCCAACCTCGACTCAATTTGCCGTGGCCTGCACCGGATATTTCCGGATAAAAGCGTCAGAGAATTTAAGGAACATATCAAAAAAGGACGCAAAAAAAAGAGCCGCAGTTATTTGTTATACCCTAAACGAATTTCCTACATCCAATACAAGGAAGTGAAACGGTTACCGGTTTTCAATCTGAACAAATATAAAGGAGGATTCCACGAACAACCCTTCAACCAACGTAAAAAGCCATTCGGATCTTTGGCAAAACATACATTGGGAGATATGTATCCGGCCAAAGACTCGGCTAAAAACGGCATGGAACTGGCTTTCGACTCTATCTTGCGCGGAACCGTCGGCATCACCCATCGGCAAAAGGTGATGAATAAATACCTGAATATTGTAGATATACCCCCCGTGGACGGATGCGACATCGTGAGCACCATTGATGTGGATATGCAGGATATAGCAGAGAAGGCTTTGATAGACGAACTGAAAGAAATTAACGCCACTGTCGGTGTAGCCGTATTGATGGAGGTAGCGACAGGAGATGTAAAAGCCATTGTCAATATGACCAAATGTGCCGACGGTGAATACCGTGAGGTACATAGTAATGCGATATCGGATATGATGGAACCCGGTTCCGTATTCAAAACCGCCTCCATCATGGTTGCATTGGAAGACGGAGTAATTGATCTGGACGACGGAGTGGATACGGGAAACGGTATCTATAAAATGCACGGACGTTTTATGAAAGACCACAATTGGGCACGAGGCGGATATCATTATCTTACGGTTCCGCAAATATTGATGGTATCATCCAATATCGGCGTTTCGCGCATTATCGACGACCATTACCATGATAACCCCCAAAAGTTTGTCGACGGAATCTACCGTACCGGTCTACCTACCAAACTGAATTTACAGATAGGAGGAGAAGGAACTCCTTTTATCCGGAAACCGAACGGAAAAGGCTGGTCAAGAACGGCACTGGCGTGGATGTCCATAGGATACGAAACATTAATACCTCCCATTAATACCCTGACTTTCTATAACGCTATTGCCAACAATGGAGTGATGGTGAAACCGCGCTTCGTAAAAGAGGCCGTTAAAGACGGAGAAGTTGTCAAAGAGTATCCGGTAGAAGTCATCAAAGAACAGATTTGTTCTGAAACGACACTTAAAAAGATACAATATATACTCGAAAAAGTGGTAAGCGAAGGATTGGGAAAAAGAGCAGGCTCGAAACAGTTCCATGTATCCGGAAAAACAGGAACGGCACAGGTTGCATCAGGTGGAAGATATCAGACCGGAGCTAAATATTTAGTCAGTTTTTGCGGTTACTTCCCTTCGGAGGCACCCAAATACAGTTGTATAGTAGCCATTCAAAAATCAGGTCTTCCGGCTTCGGGAGGATTAATGGCAGGAAGCGTATTCAGCAAAATTGCAGAAAGAGTATATGCCAAGAATCTGGCGGCAAGACTGGAAAATGCAATAGATTCCACTTCCGTGGTTATTCCGGATGCTAAAAATGGAGACTTGGCAGCAACCGGTTATGTATTGAAAGGTTTGAATATTCCAACACGATGGGAAGACAACCACGCGGGAAAAAGAAGCATAATATGGGGACACGCTCAATCCAATGCGAATGAGATTTGCCTGATTCCTAAAAGCAACGACACAGAATTGGTACCGAGCGTTATCGGAATGGGCGCCAAAGATGCCATCTACTTGTTAGAACAAAGAGGGTTGAAAGTCATACTGTCGGGAGTGGGGAAAGTCCGTTCGCAAAGCATTACCCAAGGTTCGCGGATTCATAAGGGACAAACCATAAAACTTCAACTTAAACATTAAAATATATCAGGAAAGATGAAACTGGAAGAGATTATCAAAAATATTCAGATAAAACAACAGACGGGCGATGTTTCGAAAGATATCGCCGGAATCCATATAGACTCCCGCCTTGTAGAGGAGAATCATCTTTTTGTGGCAGTACGAGGTACACAAACAGACGGCCATAACTATATTACGAAAGCCATTGAAAAAGGTGCAACGGCTATTGTTTGCGAAACGCTGCCCGAGCATCTGTCCGAACATGTCACTTACTTACAGGTTGCAGACACTGAAGCCATTGTCGGCGAACTGGCTACTACTTTTTACGGCGACCCCACATCAAAACTGGAATTAGTAGGAGTTACCGGAACAAATGGTAAAACGACAATTGCTACCTTATTATATAATATGTTCAGAAAGTTCGGGTACAAGGTTGGACTCATCTCTACGGTTTGCAACTATATTGATGGCGAAGCAATATCTACCGAACATACTACTCCCGACCCTATCACCTTAAATGCCTTACTCGGACGAATGGCTGACGAAGGATGTAAATATGCGTTCATGGAAGTAAGCTCGCACTCTATTGCCCAGAAGCGCATCGGAGGTTTAAAGTTTGCCGGAGGTATCTTTACGAACTTAACCCGCGACCATTTGGATTATCATAAAACGGTAGAGAATTATCTGAAAGCCAAAAAGGCATTCTTTGACAGGCTTCCCAAAACTGCTTTTGCCCTGACAAACGCAGACGACAAGAATGGCATGGTCATGGTACAGAATACCAAAGCAAAAGTATATACTTATTCTCTTCGCAGCATGAGCGACTTCAAAGGCAAAATCTTGGAAGACCACTTTGAAGGCATGGAACTCGAATTTAACAGAAGAGAAGTCAATGTACAATTTATTGGAAAATTCAATGCTTCCAACCTGCTGGCCGTATTCGGAGCTACATGTTTATTAGGGAAAAATGAAGAAGATGCATTGCTTATATTAAGCACTTTACGCCCTGTTGCGGGACGTTTCGACTCTCTGCGTTCACCGGAAGGATATACGGCCATTGTAGACTACGCTCACACTCCGGATGCGTTGGTCAATGTACTGAACGCCATCCACGAAGTGCTCGAGGGCAAGGGTAAAGTGAAAGTGATTACGGTGGTTGGCGCAGGAGGCAACCGCGACAAAGGGAAACGTCCGTTAATGGCGCAGGAAGCGGTAAAGAGAAGTGATAAAGTAATCATTACCTCTGACAACCCACGTTTCGAAGAGCCACAAGACATTATCAACGACATGCTGGCCGGGCTCTCCTCTGCCGATAGGAAGAAAGTACTCTCTATCGTAGACCGTAAAGAGGCTATCCGCACTGCGTGCGCCTTGGCTCAACCGGGCGATGTAATTTTGGTTGCAGGCAAAGGTCACGAAAATTATCAGGAGATAAAGGGTGTGAAATATCATTTTGACGACAAAGAAATCTTACAGGAAATCTTCTTGAAATGAAATGCCTTAAAGATAGAAAACGAAAACATGCGCAGATGAAGAATGGAGAGAACGAAGGTATTTTTCAACTAAAAGCAGAAAAAGAGTAAGAAAAGAATAAATTAGAAGTAAGACAAAAAAATAAAGAGTAAGAAATGAAGAATGAAGAGTGAAAAGACTCCAACCGGAAAAGTAACTCTTAACGCTCAATTTCAGCTCCAAAATTAATAAAAAAGTATGCTATACCATTTATTTCAATATTTAGAACAATTTGATATCCCGGGAGCGAGAATGTTCGGATATGTCTCGTTCCGTTCGCTAATGGCTATCATCCTGTCATTGCTGATTTCTGCTATTTTTGGAGAATACTTTATAAACCTTTTACGGAAAAAGCAAATCTCGGAAATACAAAGAGACGCCAGTATCGACCCGTTCAATGTTAATAAGGTAGGAGTGCCGACTATGGGCGGTGTGATTATTATCATCGCCATCATTATTCCCAGTCTGTTACTCGGGAACCTGACCAACGTATATATGATTCTGATGCTCATCACCACTGTATGGTTAGGTACATTGGGATTTTTGGACGACTATATCAAAGTATTTAAAAAGGATAAAGAGGGACTGCATGGAAAATTCAAGATTATCGGCCAAGTAGGCTTAGGACTCATAGTCGGACTTACTCTTTATTTAAGCCCGAATGTGGTCATTCGTGAAAATATTGAGATTCAGCGTAGCAACCAAACTGTAGAGGTTGTCCACAAAAGTCAGGCAGAGAAATCCACTCAAACTACTATCCCATTTTTTAAGAACAACAACCTGGATTATGCAGATTTAGTTGCTTTCATGGGTGAGCATGCCGACACTCTCGGTTGGGTTCTTTTCGTAATTATCACCATTTTTGTAGTAACCGCCGTATCAAACGGCGCTAACCTGAATGATGGCATGGACGGGATGGCTGCCGGCAACTCAGCCATCATAGGCGTTACACTGGGTATTCTGGCCTATGTATCAAGTCACATACAATATGCCGGTTACCTGAACATTATGTATATCCCGGGAAGCGAAGAACTAGTTATTTTCATTTGTGCCTTTATCGGTGCGCTCATCGGTTTCTTATGGTATAATGCCTTCCCGGCACAAATATTCATGGGAGATACAGGTAGCTTGACTATCGGAGGTATCATTGCCGTATTTGCCATCACCATACATAAAGAATTATTGATTCCAATTCTTTGCGGTGTTTTCCTAGTAGAGAATCTATCGGTTATCCTACAAGTAAGATACTATAAAGAAGGTAAGAAAAAAGGAATTAAACAACGTATATTCAAACGTACCCCTATTCACGATCATTTCCGTACCACCATGGCACAACTGGATCCGAATTGCCGTTACGTTATCACTAAGCCAAACAGTGTGTTCCATGAATCCAAAATCACAGTACGATTCTGGATTATTACCATATTGTTGGCTGCCATAACCATTATAACTTTAAAAATCAGATAAAGATGGGTCAAAGAATTGTTGTTTTAGGAGCTGGTGAAAGCGGCGCAGGAGCAGCCGTATTAGCCATGAAGAAGGGTTTCGACGTCTTTGTTTCGGACATGTCGAAAATCAAAGAACAATATAAAGAGATGTTAGACTCCAGAGGTATTCAATGGGAAGAAGGACAACATACCGAAGAACTGATTCTGAATGCCGATGAAGTAATTAAAAGTCCCGGAATTCCGAACAACGCCCCAATTATTTTGAAAATAAAAGAGAAAAACATCCCTGTTATTTCCGAAATAGAATTTGCCGGACGTTATACTAACGCTAAAATGATTTGTATTACGGGAAGTAACGGAAAAACTACCACTACCTCCCTTATCTACCATATATTTAAAACAGCGGGTCTCAATGTAGGGTTGGCAGGTAACATCGGACAAAGTCTGGCGTTGCAGGTGGCAGAAAAAAATTATGATTATTATGTCATCGAACTGAGCAGTTTCCAATTGGATAACATGTACAAGTTCCACGCAAACATTGCTATTTTAATGAATATCACTCCGGACCATCTGGATCGCTACGACCATAACATGCAAAATTATGTAGACGCTAAATTCCGGATTATACAAAACCAAACGGAGGATGATGCTTTTATTTTCTGGAACGATGACCCTATTATACAGCGGGAATTGAAAAAATATGGCATCCACGCTAAATTATATCCTTTTTCTGCCGTAAAGGAAAAAGGGGTGATTGCTTATACGGAAGACCATAAAGTTATTATCACCGAACCGATTGCCTTTAACATGGAGCAAGAAGAATTGGCACTCACCGGTACGCACAACCTCTACAATTCTTTAGCTGCCGGCATCTCAGCCAATGTGGCTGGCATACATAAAGAAGCAATACGGGAAGCTTTAAGTGATTTCAAAGGAGTAGAACATCGTTTGGAAAAGGTGGCACGCGTACGAGGCGTTGACTATATTAACGACTCAAAAGCTACGAATGTCAACTCTTGCTGGTATGCATTGCAAAGCATGACAACTAAGACAGTGCTGATCTTAGGAGGAAAAGACAAAGGCAATGATTATAATGAAATAGCCGATCTGGTAAAAGAGAAGTGCAGCGGGCTCATCTATCTGGGTTTGCACAACGAAAAGTTACATGCCTTTTTCGACCCGATGGGACTGCCGATAGCAGATGTGCAAAGTATGAAAGATGCGGTGGAAGCTGCCTACAAGATGGCCAAGAAAGGCGAAACCGTATTGTTGAGCCCTTGTTGTGCAAGTTTCGACTTGTTCAAAAGTTACGAAGACAGAGGCGACCAGTTCAAAGCTTGTGTCAGAGCTCTATAATAAAGAATTATCATTTTAATCGGAGAACAAAAAATGGATTTGGTTAAAAATTTATTCAAAGGAGACAAAGTAGTCTGGGTCATATTCATGTTCCTGTGCCTTATCTCTATTATCGAAGTATTCAGTGCGGCAAGTACCCTGACTTATAAATCGGGGGACCATTGGGGCCCCATTACCCAGCATTGTATCTTTCTGATGATAGGAACCGTTATTGTATTGATCGTACACAACATCCCCTGCAGATGGTTTAAGGTATTACCTATTATATTATTACCCTTATCTGCCATGTTGCTTTTTTATCTGACGGCTAAAGGACTACTAGTAAACGGAGCAGCCAGATGGATTGAAATTTGCGGTTTAAAGTTCCAACCTTCTGAATTAGGAAAAATGGGAGTCATTATAGGAACAGCTCTTATTCTTTCCAAAATGCAAGAAGAAAAAACAGCTAATAAACAGGCTTTCAAATATATCCTCTATATCAGCGTACCGATCTGCTTTCTTATCTTTAGAGAAAACGGTTCCACGGCCTTACTGCTTTTCGGAGTTGTCATACTCATGATGATTATCGGACGTATTCCATGGAAACAATTAGGTAAAATGATTGGCATCCTTGCACTGACGGGAAGTGTTATCATTCTCTCTATCGCATACATTCCCTCACAAACATTGGAACATATTTCCAGACGTTTGCCAACTATGCAAAGCCGCATCAGAGGTCATCTTGAAGATAAAAAGGCAATAGCTCCCGCTGAATTTGACATAGACAAGGACGCGCAGATTGCTCATGCCAACATTGCCATTGCCACCAGCAACGTAATAGGGAAAATGCCCGGAAACTCGGTAGAACGGGATTTTCTTTCGCAGGCTTTTTCCGATTTTATCTTTGCCATTGTGATTGAAGAATTAGGATTGCTGGGAGGCATCTTTGTAGTATTCCTATACATTGTCCTGCTAATCCGCGCCGGACGAATAGCCAATAAATGTCCGGGTAACTTTCCGGCTCTATTGGTAATGGGCATTACCTTGTTGCTCGTATCGCAAGCCATACTGAACATGATGGTAGCTGTGGGATTATTCCCCGTAACAGGCCAGCCTTTGCCACTAATCAGCAAGGGAGGAACATCCACCTTCATTAACTGTGCTTATATTGGCATGATATTGAGTGTAAGCCGATATGCCAAAAGACAGGAAGAACAACAAAAAGCCTTGTTGGCAGGGATCCCTATAGAAGCGAATACAGAGTATCCTGAAGAAGAAAATGTGGATTAAAACGTTCATTTAAAAAGTTTTATTTATATTTTTGCTGATTGACCCAGCAATATCGACAATATGAAAAAGGAATTAAAAATAATAATTAGCGGAGGAGGAACGGGAGGACACATTTTCCCGGCTATTTCCATAGCCAATGCCATCAAGGCAAAACGTCCCGATGCACAAATACTTTTTGTAGGGGCCGAAGGACGAATGGAAATGCAACGCGTTCCGGCCGCAGGATACCAAATA
>ERZ825137.683-NODE-683-length-47336-cov-8.703919_pt1 | contig 47336 bp, 49 predicted proteins | sample MGYA00519873_ERZ825137 | MGnify/ENA primary metagenome ERZ825137 (study PRJEB31778, sample SAMEA3449190) | human gut metagenome | biome: human gut; feature: human-associated habitat; material: faeces | place: United Kingdom | collected 2010/2012 ...
TTAAATTTGGCTATTTAACAGTGTACACTTTACTGCTATAATAATAACACCAATCAATTTGATATGCAAATACTTTTTTAAAGAAGGGCTCAAAATGAAAAAGACAAAACACGAGCAAATTGTAAACATAACTATGATACCGCTTTTCGCGGCGCTTTGCTATATTGCGCTTACGGTGCTGTTTATTCCTTTTGCGAATATGTACATACATTTCGGCAACCTTATAGTGGTTTTGGCGGCGCTGCTCATAGGCGGCTGGCAGGGCGGTCTTGCAGGCTCTATCGGTATGGGCTTTTATGATATTTTCAACGGTCACGCCGATTCCTCCCCCAAAACCTTTATTCTTAAAATGCTTATAGGTCTTGCAACGGGTCTTGTGTATAACTTTATTAAAAACCGCAAAAAATATCCCGCCGCGGCGCTTTATGTTTCGGGCATTATATCGCTTATGATAAGCAGCGGCATACTTGTGCACACCCTTACTCAAAATCACGCTTACACGGGCAAGGGCGCGTGGCTTTTCCCGCTGTTTTTAATAATCGGCTTAATATGCATAGTTTTCGGTCTGCTTAAAAATAAATTCCCGCAGAAAACCGCCGCCGCAATAGTGGGCGCCTCCTGCGGAATGTTGGTAAACCTTGTAGGCGAAACCGCGTGGAAAGCCGTAACCTACACATTGGCGGGCTCAGCGCCCGGCGCCGCGTTTACAACCGCGGTGCTCGGTCAGGCTTCAACCCTTATAAACGCCGGAATTGCAATAGTCGGCGGGGTAGCGCTGTTTACGGTGCTTGAAAAGCCGGTTGAAAAAATTAAAAATAAATAATTTAAAAGTATAAAAAGACTCCCTTCTTTTTGACGCAAGTCAAAATAGAGGGGCATTTAGCTTTAATGCCGATTTTATTTTAAGGTAAGAGTGAAGAGGTAAAAGGTAAGAAGTAAAAATCCCGTTCACAAAACTGAACGGGATTTTTTGGCGGAGAGGATGGGATTCGAACCCATGTGCCTTTTGGGCAAACGGTTTTCAAGACCGCCTCGTTATGACCGCTTCGATACCTCTCCGTGTCAAGCGACTCAATTATTTTATCATAACACGTTAAAAATGTCAATAAAAACCTTAAAAATATTCTTATAATTTTAAAAATCGGGCAATATTTGAAAGTTGCCCGATTTTTTAGGTTCTAATTTTAATTTATAAAAGCGTCGTGAACAACCTTTACTGCTTTATCGGCATATTCGGCATCGATAAGCACCGAAATTTTAATTTCGCTTGTAGATATCATACGGATATTTATTCCGGCGTCGTAAAGCGCTTCAAACATTTTCGATGCAACACCGGGATGACTTTCCATACCTGCGCCGACAACCGAAATCTTCGCTATTGTTTCATCAACCGTAAGCTCTTTATAATTAAGGCTTTCCTTAAGTGCGGAAAGTGATTCCATTGCGGTTTTCGCGTCGCCTTTAGGTACGGAAAAGGTAATATCCTTTGTGTTTTCTCTGCCGACAGACTGCAAAATTATATCAACGTTGATTTTTTGCTGAGCCAACTTATTAAATATTTTAAACGCAACGCCGGGGGTGTCCTTAAGCCCTACTATAGATACGGTTGCCACATTACAGTCCTTTGCAACGCCTCTTATTAAAGTCTTTTCCATTTTTACATTCTCCTTTACAATAGTTCCCGGTTTATTTTCAAGGCTTGAAAGAACCTCAAGCTCGACATTGTATTTTTTTGCCATCTCAACCGAGCGGTTGTTTAATACCTGCGCACCTAAGGTTGCAAGCTCAAGCATTTCGCCGTAGGTTATTGCATCCATCTTTTTCGCGGTTGAAACCTTGCGCGGGTCGGCGGTGTAAACGCCGTCAACGTCGGTATATATCTGACAGCGGTCGGCGTTCATAGACGCCGCTATTGCAACTGCGCTTGTATCTGAGCCTCCGCGGCCCAATGTGGTTATATCGTCGTACTTGTTAATACCCTGAAAGCCCGCAACGATTACTATATTACGCTTTGCGATTTCGTTGCGTATACGCTCGGCGTGAACCTTTTTAATTCGGGCTATACCGTGATTTGAATCAGTAGAAAAGCCTGCCTGCCAGCCAAGCAGCGATATAACTGGAAAGCCGAGCCTTTCAATTGCCATTGCAAGCAGCGCTATTGATATTTGTTCTCCGGCAGAGAGAAGCATATCAAGCTCGCGCTTTGAAGAGCCGTCGGGATTTATTTCTTTTGCCTTTTCAAGCAGATCGTCGGTCGTATCGCCCTGAGCCGATACAACAACTACTATGTCGTTGCCCTTTTTGTAATCCTCGGTAATAATATTTGCAACATTAAAAACTCTTTCGGCGTTTGCTACCGAAGAGCCGCCGAACTTCTTTACTATCAATGACATTAAATTTACCCCCTGATACCTAATGTATGAAGAATCTTAACGGATTTTAAGCCGCAAAACCCGTCAAGCTTTTTACGGATAATACTTTCAAGTTCACAGCCTGTAAGAAAAGCTATTTCGCCGCGGAATTTGTTTTTAACAACCGAAACCGAAGGGAACGCCTTTTCAAACTGCGCTTCAAGCGCGTTAAAATCGTCTGATTTTATGCTTATATAAAGAACTGTCGGCTCGTCCGCGGAATTATCCACATAATCGTCCGCACCGTCTTCCCAAAACAGATACTTACGGTTTTCAAGGTGCTTTGCACAATCAATAATATCCGCGGCAACCGCGCTTGCAGTAGCCTGCTTGCCGGCGCCCTTGCCGTAAAACATTACGTCTCCGGTTTGATCTCCGTTAACCATAATTGCATTAAAAACGCCGTTTACGTCAGACAGTATGGACTCTCGGCTTACAAGCGTGGGTCTTACGGTTGCGGTGATTTTACCGTTTTCAAGCTTTTTCGCGTGACCAATAAGCTTTATTACACAGCCGAAGCTGTCTGCCGATTCAACGTCGTCAAGCGTGATATCCGATATACCGTCGGTTAAAACCTGTTCGGGGTATACGTGCTTTCCGAAGGCAAGCGCCGCAAGTATGCAAATTTTGCGGCAGGCGTCGTGTCCTTCAATATCGGCGGCGGGATTTTTTTCCGCAAAGCCTTTTTTCTGCGCTAATTCAAGTGCGGCGTTAAAATCCATATTGTCTACTATCATTTTATTTAAAATGTAATTGGTTGTTCCGTTTAATATGCCCGAAATCTCGGTTATTTCGTTTGCGGCAAGGCACTGCGCTATCGGCCTTAAAACAGGTATGCCGCCGCCTACGCTTGCTTCAAACAAAAAATTAACATTATTGTTTTTAGCTATTTTTAAAAGCTCGGCGCCCTTTGCCGCCACAAGCTCCTTGTTTGAGGTAACAACGCTTTTGCCCCTTTCAAGGCACTGCTTTACAAAATCATATGCCGGGTTGATACCGCCCATAACCTCCGCAACGATCTTTACCGAATCGTCGTTTAAAATTTTATTAAAATCCTTTGTGAATTTATCGGAATATGAAAGACCGGTAAACTCGCGTAAATCAAGAATATATTTAACGTTTATTTCCCCGTGCGCGGCGCGTGCGATCCTATCCTTATGGTATATAAGAATTTCCGCAACGCCCGACCCTACAACGCCGTGACCCATTATAGCTGTATCAATCATTGTTTTCCTCCGTCTATTCGCTTAATTGATATTACTCCGTCTACCCTTGAGAGCCGTTCCAGCAGCTCTTCGGGCGAAATTTCAGCCGCAGATAGGCTTACGGTAAGCGCCGCGGCGGCCGTTCCGTTTTCGGGAAGACCCTGATTAAGAGTTATTATATTTGCACCGCATTTATAAAGCGCGGCGGTAAGCGCAGAAAAAACGCCCGCCCTGTCTGAAAGAACAGCGCTTAAATTTATTGTGCTTACATTACCTGCGGAATATTTGAAAACAAAATCCTTATACTTATAAAAGGCGCTTCTTGAAATTCCTGCCATTTTAGCCGCCTGAGCGGCGCTGGTGGCTTTGCCGAGGCTTAAAAGCTCCTTTGCGCGTATAACGTTTTCAAATACGGGCGGTAAAACCCTTGGGTTGATAAGCAGGTATCGGTCTTCACTGATATTACTCATATTTGTCCTCCGTACACGAACTGTTGTTTTTAATTATAGTACACTATGTTGTTAAAATCAACTAAAAAATCATTATATTTATATAACTGTTAAAACTGAATAAAAGTTATTATATAGGAGGAATTATTCTTGGAAAGACAAGCAAGAAACGAATTTTTAATAAACATACTGTATTACGGTTTTTGGGCGGCTGTAATATTTTTTTCCGTTAAATTCACCTTTTCGTATTTACTGCCGTTTGTAATAGGCGCGCTTGCGGCGTTTATTATGCAAAAGCCGGCGGTGTTTATAGAAAGCAAGCTGCACATAAAGCGCTCGATGTGCGCGGCGGTGCTTACGGTTTTGTTTTTTGCCGTATTATTTGCGCTGCTTGTTTTCGGCGGAATAAAAGCCGTAACCGCTTTGGGCGGACTTACTGCGGATCTTACCGGATATTTAGGTAAGCTCGCAGGCAGTATAAGCAAGCTTAAGGGCAGGCTTGAAATTATGCTTAATAATGTTCCGGAAGGCTTGACTGAGGCTGCCGACAGCCTTTACGGCAATGCTGTTAACAAGGCGGCTTCGATGCTTACGGGCGCCGTTTCGTCTGCGGCGGGGAAAACCGTTAAGGCGGCTCCTGAATTTTTGATAAGTATAATAATCTCTGCGGTTTCCGGCTGCTATATTGCCGCCGATTATGAAGGTCTTAAAGGATTTTTAAGGGGAGTTATAGGTAAAAGGGTATACGGTAATCTGCAAAAAATTAAGGAAATAGCCGTAAATAACGTTTTTAAGCTTATAAAGGGGTATGCGCTTTTAATGCTTATAACCTTTTTGGAACTGACGGCGGGGCTTATGCTTTTAAAAATAAAGTATGCGCCTTTTATAGCGCTTTTAATATCGGTTATAGATATTTTACCTGTTTTAGGTACGGGCACGGTTGTAATTCCTTGGGGTTTTGCGGAGCTAATTACGGGAAACGCCGCAAGGGGCATAGGACTGCTTGTAATGTATGCCGTAATAACGTTGGTACGCAACTTTGCGGAGCCTAAAATAATAGGCGATAAAATAGGTATAAATCCGCTTTTCACACTGCTTGCCATGTTTATAGGTCTTAAAACCGCCGGTATTGCGGGCGTTCTGCTTTTCCCGACGGCACTTATAGTTACGGTTAAATATTACAAGAATGAAATGAACGAAGAATAGTGTCCCAAATTTTCTTTTTGCATATGATGTAGTATAAATATGTCTGTCCTACGGCGGACTGTTTAAAACGGAGTGAAAAGAAATGAAGGGATATATTATAACAACCGGCACGGTCACGTATGCCATTAAAGGGCGCGACCTGCTGAGAAAAAAAGGAATAAACGCAAAAATCGAAAGAATAACCTCAGGGAAGGGCAGTGCGGGCTGCGGTTACAGCATAATAATAAACGGCGACGTTAACGAGGCCGTAAGCATTCTGCGTTCCGGCGGGGTTAAAATTCTTGAGATTAACGAAAAATAGCTTAAAAATGCAGGGTCACCCGTTTATATTCGGATGGCCCTGTAATAACAGTATCAGGGCTTTGGGGTGAATTTAATGATATATCTTGATAATGCCGCCACAACGGGAAAAAAGCCGCCGGAGGTAATACGGGCGGTTGACAACGCATTGCGAATATACTCGGCAAATCCGGGCAGGGGAGGTCACAAGCCGTCAATGTCCGCTTCGGCAGCCGTTTATTCCGTAAGAAAAAAGCTTGCCGATTTTTTCGGGGCGTCGGGTCCCGAAAACGTTGTTTTCACAATGAATTGCACCCACAGTATAAATACGGTGCTTAAGGGCGTGCTTAAAAAAGGCGACCACGCCGTAACCTCTTCGCTTGAGCATAACGCGGTTGTAAGACCGCTTGTAAAAACAGGCGCTGCGTTTGACGTTGCGGCGGTATCTCTTACGGACGATAATCTTACATTAAGCGAATTTGAACGGAAAATAAGACCGGAAACAAGGCTTGTTATATGCACAGGCGCTTCAAACGTGTTAGGCAAAACGCTGCCGATAGGAAAAATCGGCGCGCTGTGCCGCGCAAGAGGGGTGCTGTTTGCAGTTGACGCGGCGCAGACGGCGGGCGTGCTGCCGATAAATATGCGTGAAATGAATATAGATTATCTTTGCATAGCGCCGCATAAGGGACTTTATGCACCTATGGGCGTGGGCGTGCTTATTTGCGAACAGCCGATAGAAAACACACTGATAGAGGGCGGAACAGGTACAAATTCAGCAGAGACCGTGCAGCCCGACTTTTTACCCGAACGCCTTGAAAGCGGCACGATAAACGTACCTGAGATTATGGGTATTTCGGCTGGCATAGATTATGTAAACCGTTTGGGAACCGACAGGCTATATACGCACGAGATAGGGCTTACCGCAATGCTTTGGACCGAGCTTTCAAAAATGCCGCACATAAAGCTTTATACAAATAAGCCGGAGCCGTATGCCTTTGCGCCCGTAATTTCATTTAATGTAAAGGGCAGAAAAAGTGCCGAAACCGCCGCATATTTAAACGAAAAGGGAATAGCCGTAAGGGGCGGTCTGCATTGCGCTCCGTTCGCTCACAGACAGATAGGAACGCTTGAAAGCGGCACCGTAAGAGCGTCGGCGGCGGCATTTAATACGCCGTACGATATAGCGGCGCTTGTATCTGCGCTTAAAAATGTAAATTTTATTTAAAAAATATGCAACTTTCTATTGAACGCAAAAAAAAATTATGGTAAAATAAAATGAAATCAAAGTGAGAAAAGGAATGTTTGAACGTGAACAGCATATTTACGGCAATTTATGCATTTTGGAATCAGATATTATATGCTGTCGCCAGTATGCGGATACCGTTTGATATAATCGATATTCTGCTTATGGCGTATATTATATATAAGGCTATCGGCTTTATGCGCGAAACACGCGCAGGTCAGCTGGCAAAGGGTCTTGTTCTTCTTGTGCTGCTGTATTTTATTGCCAACTGGTGGAAACTTGCAACGCTTAAGTGGGTGCTTTCGCGTTTTGTCGATTATATTATTATTGCAATTGCAATAATTTTTCAGCCGGAGCTTCGCAGAATACTTGAAAGAATGGGTCACACAAAATTTATGGGCTCGCAGTCTGCCACTTACGACAGCGAGACTATGGTAGACTGTATTGATAAGGTCAGCCGTGCCGCCGGCATAATGCAGGAAAACAGGATCGGCGCGCTTATCGTATTTGAATGTTCAACTCAGCTTGGCGAAATTATAGACACCGGCACCGTAATAAACGCCGTACCGTCTGTGCAGATGGTTAACAATGTCTTCTTTCCGAAGTCACCGCTTCACGACGGCGCACTTATTATAAGAGACGGCAGGCTTTACGCCGCCGGCTGTATACTGCCGCTTACCCAACGCGAGGATATATCCTCGCAACTCGGTACACGCCACAGAGCGGCGATAGGTATGACCGAAAATTCCGACGCGGTAGTGCTTGTGGTATCGGAAGAAACGGGCAACATTTCAATTGTGGTAAACGGTCAGATAACAAGAAATTACAATTCAATATCAGCCGGGGCAGAGCTTAGAAAGCTTTTGCTTAAGGGCGACGGCGACAGCAATACCAACACATTTACAAAGGCGGTTCGCCGCATCAGTCCGTTTAGCAAAAAAGGAAAGGAAGTTGCGAAAAATGAAGCTGAACATAAAAATTCCGACTAACTTTTCTTTAAGAAAGCTTTTATACAATAAACGCTTTACAATACCTTTTTCGCTTATTACCGCGTTTATTTTATGGCTTGTTATAATGATAAGCCAAAATCCCGAAACCGAGCGCACCTTTACCGATGTGCCGGTTAACATTAACCTTGAAAACACCTACGCCGCAACCAATAAAATGGAAATTATAGGCGATATTTCCGCCCAGAAATTTACCGTAACGGTCAAGGGACCGAGCTATGTTGTATCCGCGCTTAAATCCGGCGATGTATACGTTTATGCTTCCGCCGCCGCCATTGACGCTCCGGGTGAATATCAGCTTGACGTTGCCGGCGCAAGAAACACCGCGGTGTCGGATTATGAATTTATAAGCATTTCGCCCGCAACGGTAACCGTAAATTTTGATTATGTCGATACAAAGGAATTCACCGTAAAGGCAAGAGCCGAGGGCGCCTCGGCGGTTGAAGGACTTATTGCCGAAACCGCCGTTGTAAGCGGTACCGAAAGCGATACCATTACAATTAAAGGACCGCGCACGGTTATAAACAAAATTGATTCCGTTGTGGCTTATGCCGCAGTTAACAAAACATTAAGCGAAAGCGCCACCTACGACGCCCAAATAAGGCTTTACGATGAAAACGAAGAGGAAATCGACGCTTCAAACCTGACTCTCAGCGAAACGCAGGTTAAGGTTACGGTTCCTATTTCAAAGCGCAAAACCGTTCCGGTTGTTGCTGATTTTACAAACCTGCCTTCGGGATTTGCAAAGGAAAGCATTTCATACACCATAGATCACGATTCCGTAAATATTATCGGTACGCCGGACGCAATCGACAAAATAACAAAGGTAACGTTATCTGCGATAGATATTACCTCGGTATCGGTTTCTTCAAAAAGCTTTGATGTTTCCGCAAAGCTGCCCGACGGCGTAAGGATACTCGATTCAATAGAGCATTTTACGGTTACTATTGATACCTCCGGCTATGCCGAAAGAACCTTTACGGTGTCTAACGTTAAATATAACGGGCTTGCTTCGGGTCTTAACGCCACCTCGGATTCGGTTATAAAAAATGTGAAAATATGCGGACCAAAGGCGGTTATAGCAAAGCTCAGAGCAGAAATGCTGTATGCCGAAATTAACCTTTCGGATAAGGCGGCGGGCGAGCATACGGTGCTTGTGACCGTTAAATCCGATCAGTATAACAATATTTGGCAGGTAGGCTCTTACAGCACAACCGTTAAAATAAAATAATTGAATAATTGGCAGATTTCTTCACTCCGTCATAGTATGTATGGGGTGAAGAAAATGCTTAAATATATACTTATTGCGCTGTGCCTTATTTTTGCTTTGTTCGGTCTTTCCGAGTTTTTACATTTGCTTAAGCTTAAATTTATATCGGGGAATAAGGCGGCAACATATTCGCTTTTGCTTTTATCGGATAATATGCCGGACAGACAGATAGCCTATGCCGGCGAACAGCGATTATGGCACGGCAACGCTTATGCCGACCATATTATTGCGGTAAACGCGGGAATAAGCGACAAAGACGACAGGCTCTGCCGCGATACGGCGGATAAATACGGTATAGACTACTGTACCGCAGATAAGCTCGGCGAGCTTTTAAATGATTATATAGGGTCAGCAAGGATCTACGGAGGTGTGCCGAACGGTGGCGGAAACAACAGAAAATAATCTGTCCGAGCTTTCGGGCACGGTTGAAAAGATCACCTACCGTAACGATGTTAACTGTTATACCGTAGCGGAGATAAGAGCAGGTAAGGAAAGGGTTACCGTTGTAGGTACGCTTCCGTATCTGAGCGAGGGCGACGCTGCGGTTTTTTTCGGTACCTATACGGTACACCCGACATACGGCAGTCAGTTTAAAGCGGAAAGCTTTGAAAGAAAAGCGCCACAGAGCGCCGCGGCGATACTTAGATATTTGTCTTCGGGCGCGATAAGAGGGGTAGGGCCAGCAACCGCGCAAAGAATTGTTGAAAGGTTCGGAACAGACTCGCTTGAGATAATACAGAACAGACCTAAGGAATTAGCCGCAATAAACGGAATATCCATTAACAAAGCGCTTTCAATATCCGAAGAGTATGCAAAGCAATACGGCGTGCGCGATATAATTATGATGCTTTCAAAATATCATGTTTCGCCCGAACGCTGTTTAAGCGTTTTTAAACGCTTCGGAACAAAGTCGGCAGAGCTTATAAAAACAAATCCCTACATACTTTGCGAGGACGGCATAGATTTCAGATTTGAGACCGCAGAGGAAATTGCCGAGGATTTTTCATTTGACAAGGGTAGCGAACTGCGCATTTGCGCGGGTATTGAGTATATACTGCGTAAAAACCTTTTAAACGGTCACACCTGCCTACCTGCCGAAAAGCTTACCGAGGTTGCGGTTCGTTTGCTTGAATGCAAACGGGAAACAGTTGAAATTTGCACGGAGCGTTTAGCAGATTCGTTCAGAATAAAAGAAAAGAGCGTTAACGGAACCGAATATATTTTTTTGCCCGAATATTACTCTGCCGAGGAGCATATTGCCGCACGGCTTATTTCGGTTAAAAGATATATCGATTCAAGCGTTACGGTAGATTCTCTTGAAATTGAAAATGTTGAAAGACAGCTTAACATAACCTTTGAAGAGCTGCAGCGCCGTGCGATATTTGAAGCATTTGAAAGCGGAGTGCTGGTGCTTACGGGTGGACCCGGAACCGGCAAGACCACAACACTTAACGCAATAATTAAGCTGTTTGCAAACAGAGACCTTGATATAGAGCTTGCCGCGCCGACGGGCAGAGCGGCAAAGCGTATGACCGAGCTTACCGGCAGAGAAGCTAAAACCATACATCGCCTTTTAGAGGTGGAGTGGACAAGCGAGGATAAACAGCAGTTTGCTCGAAACGAAAGAAATCCGCTTTCGTGCGACGTTATAATTATAGACGAAGCCTCTATGATAGACGCGCTGCTTTTTGATAATCTTTTAAAGGCATTAAGGCTTTCGTGCAGAATAATACTTGTAGGCGACTCCGACCAGCTGCCGAGCATCGGCGCGGGAAACGTTTTAGGCGATATATTGGCGTCCGAGCTTTTTCCGTCCATTCGGCTTAAAAAGGTTTTCAGGCAGGCAAGCCAAAGTATGATAATTACCAACGCTCACGCCATTATAAACGGCGAGAAGCCGGATTTTCATAACAAAAGCTCCGATTGCTTTTTCTTAAAGCGCGGCAGCCGATTTGAAGTAAGCGATACCGTGCTTGAGCTTGTAAAGGAAAGGCTGCCCTCAGCCTACGGCTTTAACCCGATACGCGATATACAGGTGCTTTGCCCTTCAAGGCTGCTTGAAACAGGCACCGTCAACCTGAACAACGTGCTTCAAAGCGCGCTTAATCCGCATAAAAACGGCACGCCGCAGTTAAGCTTTAAGGGCATATATCTGCGTGTAGGCGATAAGGTTATGCAAATTAAAAATAATTATGATTTGCAGTTTAAGCGCGATAACGGCGAATACGGTACGGGCGTTTTCAACGGCGACGTTGGCTTTATTACCGATATTGACCCGCGCGGCGGCATACTTAAGGTGCGGTACGACGATAGGATTGTTACATATTTTAATGAAGAGTTAGGTCAGTTAGAGCTTGCATATGCGGTTACGGTGCATAAAAGTCAAGGAAGCGAGTACGACTGCGTTGTTATTCCGCTTTTTGAAGTGCCTTCAAGACTTAAATACAGAAATTTGCTTTATACTGCCGTAACAAGGGCAAAGCGCCTGCTTGTTATTGTGGGAGACGAGGGCATATGGTACGAAATGGCGGCAAACGATAAGAAAACGCTGCGTTATACAATGCTTGTCAGATTTTTAAAGGAATACGGCAATGAAAGCACTTATTAACGCAATATTAGACGCCTTTCACCCAAAACGCTGTATCAGCTGCGGAAAAATCACAGACGAGGATTATCTTTGCGATTATTGCAGTGAAATGCTGGAATTCACAGACCCGCTTAAGCGTTGTATAAAGTGCGGTCTTTTAAAGAAAGACTGTATGTGCAAATACCGTGTTTTTACCTTTAACGGCTGTATTTCTCCGTTTATTAAAAAAGACCCCGCACAAAGAATAATGTATTCGTTTAAATTCAGAAGAAAATTTCGTGCCGCCGAATTTTTGGCAAACGAAATGGCGTTTTGCGTTAAAAACGAATACCGCGATATAAATTTTGACGGCGTTTGCTTTGTGCCTATGCACAAAAGCCGCAAAAGGGTACGCGGCTTTAACCAAAGCGAGGTTTTGGCTGAAAGAATTGCAAAAATACTCTCACTGCCGATAATAAACGCGCTTTCGTGCGTAAAATCGGCGCACTCACAGCATAAAATCAAGGATTATAAAGAGCGTTTTAAAAATGTTAAGGGTATTTATAAAGCAAACGGCGCGTTTGGCGGCAAAACGCTGCTGCTTGTTGACGACATAATGACCACCGGCGCTACGCTTAACGAATGTGCCGCCGTACTGCTGCGTGCCGGCGCCGATAAGATATATTGCGTTACCGCACTTCGCACAGATAAAAACGACAAAAAGAAACTTAAGGACGGAAAGTAATTATGGCAACAGAAATCGGAATAGATTTAGGCTCTTCAAAAACCGTTATATTTTCAAGCTCAAAGGTTGTGCTTGAGCTTCCGAATGTAGTAACGGTAGACAGCGAGGCTTGGGAGCCGGTTTATTTTGGAGAAAAGGCAAAGCAGACAATAGGCAGAACTCCTGAAAGCTTAACGCCCGTGTATCCGATTGAGCACGGCGTTATATCGGATTACGATATAGCAGAGGCAATGCTTAAAAACTATATGCAGCAGGCGTTCGGCAACAAGGTTTTGAGGCCCCGCATAATGGCGACTCTGCCGGCGGGACTTACCGAGCTGCAGCACCATTCGCTTTCAAACGTTATGGAATCGGCGGGCGGCAGAAACGTATCCGTAATAGAGGGGCCGCTGGCAATAGCGTTCGGCTTGGGTCTTGATTTTTCAAAGCCGCACGGAACGCTTATTGTAGACATAGGCGCAGGAACTACCGATATTGCAGTTATTTCAATGGGCGGTATTGCCGTTTGCGAATCATTTAAAACCGCCTCAAGCGATTTTGACAACCAAATAATAAGGTACGTAAGAAAAGAATATAATATAGAAATAGGGCCCCTTACCGCCGAAATGATTAAAATTAAAGTGGGTGCCGCAATAAAACGCGACGTTGAGATTGCGGTAGTGGCAAAGGGAAGAAACGTTTTTTCGGGACTGCCAGAAAGCTTTGAAATAACATCAGGCGAGGTATACGACGCTATAATAGATACCGTTGACGTTATATGCAACGCCATAAGACAGGTTTTAAACCGCACCGATCCCGATCTTGTTGCCGATATTACCGAGGACGGCGCTTACCTTACGGGCGGCGGCTCGCAGCTTTCGGGGCTTGCCGATAAGCTGCATAGCTTTTTGGGAATTCGGGTGAATCCCCTTGAGGACCCTGCGCACAGCGTTGTAAAAGGGGCGGCGGCGGCGCTTAAAAACCCGCAGCTTCTTAAAAATGTGGATTATCAGATGCGCTCAATTAAAGAACTTGTGGTTGAATAGTGTTTTAATGCTTTAAACCGTTAAAGAAACACTTGACAAATCCGTAAAATAATGTATAATATAATTTAATGAGTTTTTTGAAAGGGTGGACAGAATGTTCGGTTACGTTAATTATCGATTTTATTACTTTAAAACGGACTGTCTGTACGCCTTGGAAGCTTAAATTATAAGGCTTTAAAATTTTAAGTACGGACAGCCCGCGATCGTTTATGCTTTTATGCCGTAAACGCTTGCGGGCTTTGTTTTGGAAAGAGTGATTAAATGCTTAATGAAAAAATGGTGGGCTTAGGCTCGCGCCGCTCGGTTATACGCGAAATATTTGAATATGGCAAAAAGCGCAAGGCGGAAATAGGGGAAGAAAACGTTTTTGATTTCAGTCTCGGCAATCCGAGCGTGCCTGCGCCTGCGGCTGTTACGGCGGCTATGGAGCATATTATAAAAGAAACCGATCCCGTACGGCTGCACGGTTATACCTCGGCGCAGGGGGATATGGCGGTAAGGGCAAAAATCGCAAAAAGCATTGAAAAGCGTTTCGACTTTCCCGCAAACAAGGATTTAATTTATATGACCTGCGGTGCGGCGGCTTCGCTTACCGTAACGCTGAACGCGCTTGTAAACAGCGGGGACGAAATTATAATTCCCGCGCCGTTTTTCCCTGAATACCGCGTGTTTGCAGAAAACGCGGGGGCGCGCGTTGTAACGGTAATGTGCCGCGAGCCTGATTTCCAGCTTGATATTAAGGCGATAGAGAGCGCCGTGAACGAAAAAACCAAGGCGATAATAATAAACTCGCCGAATAACCCTACGGGCGCGGTTTTCTCACCCGATACCGTAAAGGCTTTAAGCGATATGCTGAATGATAAGCAGGCGGAATATGGCACCGATATTTATATTATAGCCGACGAACCCTACCGCGAGCTTTCCTACGGAGCAGAGGTGCCGTATATCCCGAAATATTACGCAAATACGGTGGTATGCTATTCTTACAGTAAGTCGCTGTCTCTGCCGGGTGAGCGCATAGGCTACATATTTATTCCCGAAAGCGCAAATAACAGCAAAAAATTATACGCCGCAGTCTGCGGTGCGGGCAGGGCGCTCGGATTTGTCTGCGCACCGAGCCTTATGCAGTACACCGTGGCTGAATGTACCGACGCTTTACCCGATATTTCAACCTATAAGAAAAACCGCGATTTGCTTTTCGGCGCGCTGACCGATTACGGCTATAAGGCGGTACCGCCCGACGGCGCGTTTTACCTGTTTGTAAAATCGCCCGAACCTGACGCGAACGCGTTTTGCGAAAGGGCTAAAAAATACGAGCTGCTGCTTGTACCGTCCGACGATTTCGGGTGCACGGGGTATGTTAGAATATCCTACTGCGTAACAACAGAGCAGATAGAAAAATCATTACCGGCGTTTAAGGCGCTTATTGAGGAGTATAAATAAATGACAGAGCTTGAAAAGGCAAGGGAAGAAATTAACCGAATAGATAAGCAATTGGCGCGGCTGTTTGAAGAAAGAATGACGGCGGTAAAAACGGTTGCCGAGTATAAAAGGCAAAACGGAGTGCGCGTAACCGATTTATCCCGCGAGGCGGAGGTTATAAAGCGCAATTCATCGCTTATTGAAAACGAGTCGTTAAAGCCCTATTTCGTAAGCTTTTTGCAGAGCAATATTGATATTTCAAAGGCGTATCAGCACCGCCTGCTTGAGGGTATGCGCATAGCTTACAGCGGGGTTGAGGGCGCGTTTGCCAATATTGCCGCAAACCGCATTTTCCCCGACGGCACGGCGGTTTCCTGCGGGGATTTCAAGACGGCGTATGAATCTGTGGAAAAGGGCGAGAACGACTGCGTTATTCTTCCGATCGAAAACAGCTACAACGGCGATGTAGGTCAGGTTATGGATCTTACCTTTTTCGGTTCTTTATATATAAACGGAATTTACGATATTGAAATAGTGCAAAATCTGCTTGCCGTTAAAGGCACTACAATGGACGAGGTCAAAGAGGTTATAAGCCACCCGCAGGCGCTCGGTCAGTGTGCGGCTTACATAAGACAGCACGGCTTTAAGCCGACCGAGGCGGTAAACACAGCGGTGGCGGCAAAGCTTGTGGCAGATTCGGGCAGGCACGATATAGCGGCGATAGGCAGCAGCGAGGCTGCAAAAAAATTCGGGCTTAAAAAGCTTGAGGTGCACATTAACACAAGCGGCAACAACACAACCCGTTTTGCGGTATTTTCAAAGGCGGCGAAAACTCCCTCTAAAGCCGATAACCAGTTTATAATGCTTTTCACCGTACCGAACGAGGCGGGGCTTCTCGGTCAGGCAATAGCGGTTATAGGAAAATACGGCTTTAACCTGCGCGCCCTAAAATCCCGCCCTACAAAGGAACTTATTTGGAGCTATTATTTCTATGCCGAGGGCGAGGGCAATATAAACAGCGAAAACGGCAGGGCTATGCTTAAAGAGCTTAAAGAAAAGTGCAGCAATGTGCGTGTTGTGGGCAGCTTTGAAAAGGAAATTGTGCTAAAGGGTGACGACGAATGATACTTCCCGTTAAAACAGGAACAGGCGGCTACAATATTTACCTTGAGCGCGGGGCGCTTAAAAAAGCGGGGGAATATTTAAACCTTTCCCGCCGCGTGCTTATAGTGACCGACAGCGGCGTGCCGAAGGAATACGCCGAAGCGGTGGCGGCGCAGTGTAAAGAACCGTATATTGTAACTCTGCCGGAGGGCGAAAAGACCAAGTGCTTTGACAGCTTTAAATTTTTACTTTCAAAAATGGTGGAATACGGCTTTACAAGGAGCGACTGCGTAGCGGCGGTGGGCGGCGGCGTTATAGGCGACCTTGCAGGCTTTGCAGCGGCAAGCTTTATGCGCGGAATCGATTTTTACAATATCCCCACAACTGTTTTATCACAGGTGGACTCATCTATCGGCGGCAAGGTTGCCATTGATTTTGAGGGGTATAAAAACATTGTCGGCGCGTTTTACCCGCCTAAAGCCGTTATAATTGATTCCAATACCCTTAAAACCCTGCCCGAAAGGCAAATAGCAAACGGACTTGCGGAGTCGGTTAAAATGTCGCTGACAAGCGATAAAGAGCTGTTTGAGCTGTTTGAAAAGGGCGATATTAAGGACAATATTGATACAATAATTGAAAGATCGCTTAAAATAAAGCGCGCGGTAGTAGAACAGGACGAAAAAGAGGAGGGCCTTCGCAAAATACTTAATTTCGGGCATACCTTGGCGCACGCGATTGAGAGCGAGAACGAAATGCAGAACCTGTACCACGGCGAGTGCGTGGCGCTCGGTATGATACCTATGTGCTCGGAAGAAGTCAGAAAGAGGCTTATACCGGTGCTTAAAAGACTTAATTTGCCCACATCTACCGCTGTAACGGCGGATACGATAATAAACGCCATGCGGCACGATAAAAAAATGTCGGGCGATAAAATTACGGTGATTTTAGTAAACACGGTAGGCACATACGAAATGAAAGAAATGCCGTTTGATACGTTTGCGGAAAAAACAAGGGGGTCTTTAGGTTGAAAAACAGCTTCGGCAGCTCGGTTATTTTAACGCTGTTCGGCGAAAGCCACGGTTTAGGTTTAGGCGCGGTGCTTGACGGCTTAGCCCCCGGAATTACGGTGGATGAGAATTTTATACGCAGTCAGTTATCTCTCCGCCGCCCCGTAGGGGATATTTCAACGCCGCGTGCAGAACCCGATAATTTTGTTATAGAAAGCGGTGTTTTCGGCGGCAAAACAACGGGAACACCCATTTGCATTGTAATACCAAACGTTAACACCCGTTCTAAGGATTACAGCGAACTGCGTTCAAAGGCGCGTCCGGGGCATGCGGATTACGCAGCGTACACAAAATATCACGGCTTTGAGGATTACCGCGGCGGCGGGCATTTTAGCGGCAGAATTACCGCGGGGATTGCAGCCGCAGGCGCTATTGCAATTTCGGCGCTTAAAGATAAGGGAATATATATAGGCACGCACATTAAAAGCATAGCGGGGGTAGCAGACCGCGAATTCCGGAATATCGCGGACGATATAAAAGCGGTATCGCAAAAGGAATTTGCCGTGCTTGACAACGGCGTTAAAGAAAAAATGATAAATGAAATAACCGCCGCCAAAGCGGACGGCGACAGCGTGGGCGGCGTGCTTGAAACCGCAGTTATCGGTTTGCCGGCAGGCGTCGGCGAGCCATGGTTCGGCGGTGTGGAAAATATGCTTTCCTCAGCGCTGTTCGCCGTGCCCGCGGTAAAGGGCGTTGAGTTCGGCGCGGGCTTTGCGCTTGCAAATATGCGCGGCAGCGCCGCTAACGATGAATTTTTCTGTTCGGGCGGCAAAATTACCACCGCCACCAACAATAACGGCGGAATAAACGGCGGAATTACAAACGGTATGCCCGTTGTTTTCCGCTGTGCGGTAAAGCCCACGCCCACAATTCATAAAGAGCAGAACACGGTAGATTTTATTAAGAACGAAAACGTTAAAATTACGGCGGGCGGCAGGCACGACCCCTGCATAGTTCACCGTGCGCGCGTGGTGATAGACAGTATTACGGCAATAGCGCTTTGCGATATGTTAGCGGGCAGATTCGGTACTGATTGGTTAGGTGAATAAATGGAATACGGCTGTATAGGAGAAAAGCTTTCGCACAGCTTTTCAAAAATAATTCACGCAAGGTTAGCTGACTATAATTACGAGCTTTGCGAAATACCGCGCAGTGAGCTGGACAGCTTTATGAAAAAAGCCGATTTTAAGGCGATAAACGTTACAATTCCTTATAAACAGGCGGTAATACCTTATTTGTATTATATAAGCGATACGGCAAGGAAAATAGGCGCGGTAAACACCGTGGTTAATAAAAACGGCAAATTATACGGCTATAATACCGATTTTTCGGGGCTACGCTCGCTGATACTCCGTCAGGGTGCTGATTTAAAGGGCGGCAAGGCGCTTATTTTAGGTTCGGGCGGTACTTCAAAAACCGCGGCGGCTGTAGCCGAGGATTTAGGCGCAAATGAAATATACCGCGTTTCAAGATCGGGTGCGGACGGCGCGATAACCTATGACGAGGCTTATAAAAAACACAGCGATGCCACTGCAATAATTAACACAACCCCCTGCGGAATGTACCCGAATATTGGTGCTTCGGCAATAGATTTAAGCCGTTTTGAAAATGTAAAAAGCGTTACCGACGCGGTTTATAATCCGCTTTCAAGCGCGCTTGTTATATCGGCGCGCGAAAGGGGCATAAACGCAACGGGCGGGCTTTATATGCTGGTTTCCCAAGCGGCACACGCGGTGGAAAAGTTTACGGGCGGCAGTATATCCGCAGATAAAACAGAGGAAGTTTACCGCGAGATTTTAAGGGATAAAAAGAATATTGTGCTTATAGGTATGCCGGGCTGCGGCAAAACTACACTCGGTAAAATATCAGCCGATAAGCTTCACAAAAAATTTACCGATACCGATGATGAAATTATTAAGCGCATAAATATGCCGATAGCCGATTATTTTGCAAAGCACGGCGAAGAAAGCTTCAGGCGTATTGAAAGCGAGGTTATAAAAGAAATTGCGGCTTGCCAGTCCTTAGTTATTGCAACGGGCGGCGGCGCGGTTTTAAACCCCGATAACATAAGGCTTTTAAAGGAAAACGGAACGGTAGTATTTATCGACCGACCGCTTGAAAAATTGGTAACCACAGCGGATCGTCCGCTTTCTTCAAGCAGGGAGCTGCTCGAAAAGCGATATAAGGAAAGATACGGTTTGTATTGCGCCGCTGCCGATATTAAAATTGACGCAGTGGACGAAATAGGGCAGAATGTTAAAAATATTGAAGAGGTCTTTTTAAATGAGAATACTTGTAATTAACGGGCCGAATATAAATATGTTAGGTATAAGAGAACCCGGTATTTACGGCAGCGATAGCTTTGAAACGCTGTGTAATAACGTAAAAACCCACGCCGCAAAGGCGGGAATTGAGGTAAAGCTGTTCCAATCCAACCACGAGGGCGCGCTTGTGGACGAAATTCAGGCAGCATACGGCAAATTTGACGGCATAGTTATAAACCCCGGCGCATACACGCACACAAGCATTGCGCTGTTAGACGCAGTAAAGGCAGTTTCAATACCGACGGTTGAGGTACATATTTCGGACGTTGCTTCGCGCGAGGATTTCAGGCAGATAAGCTATATAAGAAAAGCCTGCGTTAAAACAATATGCGGGCACGGTATTGCGGGATATACCGAAGCTATTGACTACTTAATTAAGGAATACGGCGATAAATAATGATAGCAACCATTGAAAAAGGAACGGCGTACGGCAGGGTGGAGGCGCCGCCCTCAAAAAGCGTTTCTCACAGATATTTAATTTGCGGCGCGCTGTCGGGCGGCAGCGTTATAGAAAACGTTGCGTTTTCAGAGGATATTAAGGCAACGCTTAATTGCCTTAAGGCCTTAGGCGCCGATTATGGAATTGACGGCAGCACCGTTAAGATAGGCGGAATATCGCCCGATAAAGCTATTAAAAGCACCGAGCTTTTCTGCAATGAATCCGGCAGTACGTTAAGGTTTTTAATTCCGCTTTGTCTTCTTTTCGGGCAAAAAATTACCCTTAAAGGCACCGAAAGGCTTATGAGCCGCTCGCTTGCGGTTTATAAGGATATGTGCTTATCGCAAGGCATTGAATTTTCGGAGGATAAGGAAAGCGTTACGGTATTCGGCAAGCTTCGCCCCGGTAAATACTCCGTAAGGGGAGACGTTTCAAGCCAGTTTATATCGGGGCTTATGTTTGCCTTACCGCTGCTTGAAAACGACAGTATAATCGATATAACGGGTGCGATTGAAAGCGGCTCGTACCTCGGTATGACGGTAAAGGCGCTTGCCGATTTCGGTATAAGAATAAGCAGAACGGACGAACACACCGTATTTATAAAAGGTAATCAGACCTACAAGCCGCGTACGCTTTGCGTAGAGGGGGATTATTCCAACGCCGCGTTTTTAGAAGCGTTTAACTCGGTAGGCGGCAATGTTGCGGTTACAGGACTTAAAAAGGATACCTGCCAAGGCGACGCGGTTTACAGAAAGCTTTTCGGCAAATTGGTGCGTGGCTGCCCCGAAATAGATATTTCCGATTGCCCGGATTTAGCGCCTGTTTTAATGGCGGTTGCGGCAGCAAACAACGGCGTAAGGCTTACGGGCACCCACCGTCTTAAAATAAAGGAAAGCGACCGCGGAAAAGCTATGGCGGAGGAGCTTTCAAAGTTCGGCTGCAGCGTAAAGGTTTATGAAAATGAAATTGAAGTGAAAAAGCGCGGCATAACAACACCTACCGATATACTTTCCGGTCACAACGACCACAGGATAGTAATGGCGCTTTCCCTTCTTTGCAGTATAACAGGCGGCAGTATATCGGGCGCCGAGGCGGTAAACAAAAGCTTTCCCGATTATTTCCGCAGGCTTGCTTCCCTCGGCATAAAGGTTGAAGAAAAATGAAGTTAAGTAAAGATACAAATATTTTAATAGTAGGCTTAGGGCTATTGGGCGGCAGCTACGCCGAAGCCCTCACAAAGAAAGGTTATACCGTAAACGCCGTAACAAAGGAGCAATCGTCGGTTGATTTTGCGCTTGAAAAGGGTATAATCAATTACGGCACAACAAAGCTTGATGAAAGCATTATTTCCGCCGCAGATTTAGTTATATTTGCGCTTTACCCACATGTTTTCACCGAATGGATAGAAAAAAATCAACACCTATTAAAATCGGGCGCGGTTATAACCGACGTTACGGGCGTTAAGGGCTGTATTGTTTACAAAATTCAGGAGATACTCCGCCCGGACGTGGAGTTTATAGCCGCCCACCCTATGGCGGGGCGCGAGGTATGCGGGGTTGAAAACAGCGATTCGGACATTTTCAGGGGTGCTAACTACATAGTGGTTCCCACAGAGAAAAACACCGCCGGCGCAATAGAGCTTTGCCGCGATCTGGGCGAGAAATTAGGCTTTCACCGCATAGCGGAGCTATCGCCCGAAAAGCACGACGAAATGATAGCGTTTCTTTCCCAGCTTACCCACTGCATAGCGGTAACGCTGATGTGCTGCAACAACACGCCCGACCTTGAATATTACACTGGCGACTCATTCCGCGATTTAACGCGCATTGCGCGGATAAACGACGAAATGTGGAGTGAGCTGTTTTTGGATAACAGAGATATGCTGCTTGCCGAAATGCGCAGTTTTAAGCAAAGCTTCCAAGAGCTTTACGAAAAAATCGAAACGGGCGACCGTGAGGGAATACGCGAAATGATGCGGCTTTCCACCGAGCGCAGAAAACGCTTTAACAAGCACCTATAAGATTAACGACCTAAGGGGAAAAAGACTATGAATATGAAATTTTTAAGAAAACTGCCAATACCGCAGCAGATAAAGGCTCGCTACCCTGTATCAGAGCAGGACGCGGCGGTAAAAGCTGCGCGCGACGAGGAGCTTAAAAACATTTTTTCGGGCAAATCGGATAAATTTATTTTGGTGATCGGTCCCTGTTCGGCTGACAGCCGCGAGCCTGTGCTCAACTATATTTCAAGGCTTAAAAAGGTACAGGAGGACGTAAAGGACAAAATACTTATAGTACCGCGCATTTACACCAACAAGCCGCGCACCACGGGCGACGGATATAAGGGAATGCTTCACCAGCCTAACCCCGACGAAACGCCCGATATGCTAAAAGGCATTGTTGCAATAAGAGATCTGCATATGGCGGCGCTGCACGATTACGGCTTTTCTTGCGCGGACGAAATGCTCTACCCCGATAATCACCGTTATTTATCCGACCTGCTTTCTTACGTTGCAATAGGCGCGCGCTCGGTTGAAAACCAACAGCACAGGCTAACGGCCAGCGGTCTTGATATACCCGTGGGTATGAAAAACCCCACAAGCGGAGATTTAAGTATTATGATGAACTCTATAACCGCCGCGCAGCACAGCCATACCTTTATATACCGCGGGTGGGAGGTTGTAAGCGAAGGCAACCCCTACGCACATTCCATTTTGCGCGGATATATTGATTTTGCGGGCAAAAACGTCTCGAATTATCATTATGAAGACCTTGTAAAGCTGCACGAGCTGTATTCGGAAACAAAGCTTGCTAATCCCGCCGTAATAGTTGATACCAACCATGCAAATTCGGGCAAGCAGTATTTAGAGCAGATAAGAATTGCAAAGGACGTGGTTTACAGCTGTAACCACAATAAGGATATCCGCTCAATGGTAAAGGGGCTTATGATTGAAAGCTATATTGAGGACGGCGCGCAGAAGATAGGCGAGCACATTTACGGTAAATCCATAACCGACCCGTGCCTTGGCTGGGAAAAATCCGAAAAGCTTATTTATAAAATTGCAGATACTTTAAAATAAAGCATTTACAAATAACATCTTCCGTATTAAAATATATAAGTATTTGATTACGGAGGGTGTTACTTTTTTATGAACAGTATTAACGTTACAAGATTTATAAAGCTGCAAAAGGTTATTCTAAAAACATACGAAAAAGCGGCGGAAGCGGCGGCAAGACGTTCTGGAATATCCGTAGACGAGGCGGAGGCTCTTATATATCTTTACGAAAAACCGGAGCATAAGGGAAAATTAAACGATATTCGTCTGTCCGAGGTTCAAAAAACCGCCGAGGCGCTTACTGCCGATACCATGGCGGTAATAAACGGCGATGAAATCTCTCTTACGGGCAAAGGGGGAATTGCGGCAAAATCGGTTTCAATGTCGGTTGAAAGGTTTTTTTCGCATATGTTAGACGGAATATCGCCCGAAGAACAGTTTATTGTAGAATCGGTGCTTGAAAAAATGTATAAAAACATTGAGAATAATTAGGATAATATTGCATTTTTAAGAGTAAAATATTAACAATAGTTTAAATTTTAAAATGCGGTATTGACTTTCCCTGATTTTCGATTATAATGTATATTGCAGTTAAAAAAAGACGGTATACGCCGTCTTTAAAACATAAGTTTGGAGGAACTTGTTATGAAACTTAAACCTTTGGCAGATAATGTTGTTATTAAAGCAACAGAAGCAGAGGAAACCACTAAAAGCGGTATCGTTTTAACCTCGGCCGCTAAGGAAAAGCCGCAGGTTGCGGTTGTAGTTGCGGTAGGTCCCGGCGGTATTGTGGACGGCAAGGAAGTTAAAATGTCCGTCAAAGAGGGCGACAAGGTAATCGCCGCTAAGTATTCGGGCACCGATATTAAAATCGACGGCGAGGAATTTACCGTTCTTCACCAGTCAGACATTTTGGCAATAGTAGAATAATCGGAGGTAAGTTATTATGGCTAAAAATATTATTTTCGGCGAGGAAGCCAGAAAATCACTTCAGGCAGGCGTTGATAAATTGGCAGACGCCGTAAAGGTAACGTTAGGTCCCAAGGGCAGAAACGTTGTTCTTGATAAAAAGTACGGTTCACCCCTTATTACTAACGACGGCGTAACCATAGCAAAGGAGATCGAGCTTGAAGACCCGTTTGAAAATATGGGCGCTCAGCTTGTAAAGGAAGTATCGGTTAAAACAAACGACGCCGCAGGCGACGGCACCACAACGGCTACCGTTTTGGCTCAGGCGCTTATTAAAGAGGGTATGAAAAACGTTGCCGCGGGCGCTAACCCGATGGTTGTAAAGAAAGGCATTAAAAACGCAGTTGATACCGCCATTGATACGGTAGTAAAGAATTCCAAGAAGGTAAGCGGCAGCGACGATATCGCGCGTGTTGCAACCGTTTCTTCGGGCGACGAGGTTATAGGTAAGCTTATCGCCGAGGCTATGAGCAAGGTAACGGCAGACGGCGTTATTACCGTTGAAGAATCAAAAACCGCCGAAACATACTCAGAGGTTGTTGAGGGTATGCAGTTTGACCGCGGTTATATTACCCCTTATATGGTAACCGATTCGGATAAGATGGAAGCCGTGCTTGACGACGCGCTTATTCTTATTACCGATAAGAAGATATCCAACATTCAGGAAATCCTTCCGTTACTTGAGCAAATAGTTCAGGCAGGCAAAAAGCTGCTTATAATTGCAGAGGATATTGAGGGCGAGGCTCTCTCAACCCTTATTGTTAACAAGCTGCGCGGCACATTCACCTGCGTTGCGGTTAAGGCGCCGGGCTTTGGCGACAGGCGTAAAGAAATGCTCCGCGATATAGCCATTTTAACCGGCGGCGAGGTTATTTCCGAGGAATTAGGTCTTGAGCTTAAGGATACCACAATGGAACAGCTCGGCAAAGCTCGTCAGGTTAAGGTTACAAAGGAAAACACCATTATTGTTGACGGTGCGGGCGATTCCGCCGCTATCAAGGATAGGGTAGCCCAGATCAGAAACGAGCTTGCCGCTACAACCTCCGACTTTGATAAAGAGAAGCTTCAGGAAAGGCTTGCAAAGCTTGCAGGCGGCGTAGCCGTTATTAAAGTGGGCGCTGCTACCGAAATTGAAATGAAGGATAAAAAGCTTCGCATTGAAGACGCTCTTTCAGCCACCAAGGCGGCAGTTGAAGAGGGCATTGTTGCGGGCGGCGGCGTAGCGCTTATTAACGCCATTCCCGCGGTTAAGGCTTTGCTCGATACCGTTTCCGGCGACGAAAAAACAGGCGTTAATATTGTTCTTAAGGCGCTTGAGGCTCCCATTAAGCAAATTGCGTTTAACGCAGGTCTTGAAGGCTCTGTAATTATTGATAAGATCGTTAACAGCGGCAAGGTAAACTACGGCTTCGACGCTTATAACGAAACCTATACCGATATGATAGACGCAGGTATAGTTGACCCGACAAAGGTTACGCGTTCTGCTCTTGAAAATGCGGCTTCCGTTGCGGCAATGGTTCTCACAACCGAGAGCCTTGTGGCAGATAAAAAGGAAGACGCGGCGGCAGCTAATGCAGCAGCGGCAGCTGCGGCACAGGCCGGCGGAATGTATTGATAAATTTAAAAACAGACTAAGCGGTAAAACGCTTAGTCTGTTTTTAAAATACACACAAATAAAAATACGGCGAGATTGCAGGTATTATATAAGTTAAGCAATCACGCCGTATTTTTCTATCTGTTTTTTCTTACTGCAAGCGCGCTTATAAGCACGTATAACAAAATAAGTAATAACGTGCTGCCTATTAGCACCGCGTACATAACGCCTATCGAAACCTTATTGTCAAAGAAATATAGATTACAGTCAACAGAATCCTTTATTGCGCTTAAAACCTCGTTCGGAAATCCCGTATTTTTCATTTCATTAAATACGCCGTTCATAGCATGGTTTCTAAGCAGGCTTGTGCCGTATGTACCCGGTAAAAACATTATAAAACGCTGTAATCCCTTACCGAACTGCGAAATAGGCATATATGCGCCGCAAATAAACCCGTAACCCGCGCTTACAACCGTTCCCACGGCTGAAATCTGCCCCTGTGACGACAGAAAAACATTTATTACCGAGGAAAGCGCCGTACCGAACAGAGTCAGCAGAAATACATCAAGTATTATAAACATAACGTCCTTTAAAGACATATACCAGCCTATCGTGCTAAGGTAGATAAAGCAAGCCGCCGTTGCGGCAAGGCAAACAAGCAGGGTGGAAATAAGCGTTGAAATATAATAGCTTAACGACAGCACGCTGCTTTTAACCGGTGAGACGGTAAGGTCGTGCCTTGCGCCCGAAACCTTATCCTGTACCATAAGCATATTGCAGCAAAACGAGACTGTAACGCAGCTTACTGCAAGCAGGGAAGAGAACAGCTCGCCGCCCACCGTGGCGTCTATCAGCTTTTGCTTTATGCTAAAGCCCGCCGGCAGCGCTGAAGAGAAGCTGTCACGGTATACCTTTGCCAAAAACGTGGCATACAGCACAAGAAGTATTATAGGTGTTATAAGTGATGTAAAGAACATACCCTTATCTTTGAAAAACAGCTTGCAGTTTCTTTTGGTAAGATTGTAAAGTCCTGTCATTTATTTTCGCCTCCCGTAAGCTTTTTACCGGTAACCGTAAGAAATACGTCGTCCATCTTGCCCTTGGTTATTTCATAATCGCGAAAAATTTCGGGTTTTCTTACTATAAGCGCGGTTGCCGCTGCGGTATCCGGCACAGCAACGCGATAGGCGTCGCCGATTTTTTCGTAAGGATAGTAAAGCTCACTTACCTCGTTTTCATTTGCGCCGTACAGCATTATAAAATCGCCCGTATATTTATTCTTAAGCTCTATCGGGGTGCCGCAGGCGGAAATTTTACCGCTGTCCAAAATCACAACGTAGTCGGCGTCCGCCGCTTCCTCCATATAATGCGTTGTAAGGAAAACGGTCATATTTTCGGTCTTTCTTAAATTTTCAATCGCACGCCAAAGCGTAACTCTGGTTTGAGGATCAAGACCGGTAGTAGGTTCGTCTAAAATAAGTATTTCAGGCTTATGTAAAAGCGCGCGCGCCACATCTATCCTGCGGCGCTGACCGCCTGACAGCTTACCTACCGAACGGTTTAAAAGGTCCTTAAAATCAAGCGTTTCAGAAAGCTCGGCAAGTCTTTTTTTAAAGCTGTCGCCGTTTATACCGTAAAGCGCCGCCCGACTTTTAAGATTTTCCTTAACGGTAAGCGCCTTGTCAAGCACCGAGCCTTGAAAAACAACTCCTATTTTACTTAAAATCCTTTCGGCGGCGTTATCTGTATTTTCACCGCATACCGTAACGCTGCCGCCGTCCTTTTTAAGCTGACCGCAAATAATTGAAATAGTGGTTGATTTTCCTGCGCCGTTCACACCTAAAAATGCAAATAGCTCACCCTTTTTCACACTGAACGATAAATCGTCAACAGCCTTAATACTGCCGAATGATTTACACAAATGCTCAATTTCAATAATATTCTCCATAAGACCCTCCGTTAAAATTACACTATTAAAAGCTCATCGGGACTTTCGGTTATATCCCTGCAGCCGTCTTCGGCTACAAATACCATATCCTCTATTCTTACGCCGAACTTGTTTTCAATATAAATTCCCGGCTCTACCGTTATAACGTTTCCGCTTTTTAAGGTCTCGCTGCATTTCGGGCTGAAAACGGGGCTTTCGTGTATTTCTATACCCACGCTGTGACCGAGCGCATGACCGAAGCAACCCTCAAATCCCGCATTATTTATAATATCGCGTGCAATTTTATCAATATCGCTGCAAACGGCACCGCTTTTAACCGCGCTTACAGCAGCCGCCTTAGCGTTAAGCACCGTATTGTATACAAGCCGCTGTTCATCGGTTATATATCCCACCGCCACGGTTCGCGTCATATCAGAGCGGTAACCGTTCACAACCGCTCCGAAATCCATTGTTACAAAATCTCCGCGTTCTATCCTTTTATCGGTAGGAACGCCGTGCGGCAGAGAAGAGTTTTTACCCGAAACAACAATAAAATCAAACGATACGCCGTCGGAGCCGAGCTTTCGCATATAAAATTCCATATCAAGCATAATCTCTCGTTCGGTTCTTTCGGTGTTTATGCGGCTTAATATGTACGAAAAGGTTTTATCTGTTAGGCACTGAGCCTGTTTTATATATTCAAGCTCGCTTTCACTTTTAACAGCGCGCATATTTTTAAGCAAATTATCAAAAGTGTCGCTTTCAGATACGGTAAGCGGCTTTAATCGGGCGGTAAACCGCTTAAAATCAGCAAGCGACAGGCTTTCGGTTTCCGTATATATATTACCGACGCCGTTTTCTTCACACAATCGCTTAATTTCATCAAACGAATTTTTTGAAAGTATTACCTTGCAGTCCTTAACGGTTTTACACGCTTTTTCATAATATCTGAAATCTATAAGAAAATAGGCATAATCCTTCGTTAAAAGCACATAGCCCGCGCTTGAATTAAAACCTGTTAAATAAAATCTGTTCGGACCTCCTGAAACCAGCAGGGCGCTGTTTCGGTCAAGCTCGTTTTTAACTGTATTTACACTGTTCATTTCAATCCCAACCTTTAAACATAATTATACCAAATCCAAGATAATTTGACAACATAAAAATATAATAGTATAATAATGCAGGAAAGAGTGAACGAATTTGGAAAAAATAAACTATCAGCTTATAACCGATAAAATTATTGAAGAGCGCTGCAAAACAAAACGCGAAAGGTTGCTTTTGCACGCCTGTTGCGCGCCTTGCGCAACATACGTACTTGAGTATTTAACAAAAAATTTCGATATAACCGTATTTTTCAGCAATTCCAACATTACAGATAAAAGCGAATACGAAAAAAGGCTTAGGGAGCTTTATAGGTTCTGTAAAACCGCTTCGTTTTGCGGTGGCGTTAAAATAATTGAAGACGAATACAATACAGAAGAATACTATAAATTTGTTAAAGGCCTTGAAACAGAGCCGGAGGGCGGTAAAAGGTGTAATCTGTGCTTTAAAATGCGCATTTCGCGCACGGCGGAATTTGCCGCAAAAAACGGTTTTCCCATATACGCAACAACACTTACGGTAAGTCCGCATAAAAATGCCGCGCTTATAAATAAAATAGGGGAGAGCTGCGCCGAAAAAAACGGTGTTTTATATCTCCCGTCCGATTTTAAAAAGCGCGGCGGATATCAGCGTTCGATCGTATTATGCCGCGAATATGATATATACCGCCAAAAATACTGCGGCTGCATCTTTTCCGATAATTCAAACAAATCGGCGGAATAATTTGTTTTAAAAAATAACCTGTAAACAGCAAAAGCAACCTAAACGGTCAGTACGACTGTTCGGGTTGCTTTTTGTTGTTTTTATTAAAAATGAATATTACCTGAATTAAAAGCTTTTTTTGCCGCAACATAATCTGTGAACGCAGCTTCTTTATTATATAGATAATTATACAGAATGGTTATAAGGAGGCGTATTATGGATAATTATTATCCGCGAATAAAGGATTTATCCGAGCGATGTTTTAATACGTTTGGCAAAGCTTTATAATACATCAACGGATTATATTTTAGGTCTTACCGACAACCCGAAAAAACATTATTGAATTTATTGAATAAACCCTTTCTTTTTGCTTAAAATAAAGCAAAAGGGAGGGGTTTTATGCGACCTACTGATAAAGAATACGGAGAAATGACCAAAAAGCTTTCCCCGCCGTCGCCGAAAATAAAGGATTTCATTTTTTCATTTGTTATCGGCGGTCTTATATGCGTAATCGGTCAGCTTTTAAACGAATGGTATACAATGCTTGATCTGCCTCAAAAGGTTGTGAAAATGGCTGTTCCGTCCACACTTGTTTTTGCCGCGGCAATACTTACAGGCTTAAAAATATTTGATAAGATTGCAAAACGTGCGGGCGCGGGCACTCTTGTGCCTATAACGGGCTTCGCAAACGCTATGGTTTCGCCGGCAATAGAATTTAAAAGCGAAGGATGGATTTTGGGCTTAGGTGCTAAAATGTTTACAATAGCAGGTCCTGTAATAGTTTACGGAACCGCCGCAAGCGTATTATACGGAATTGTATTATATATTATCAAAATTTTATAACACCGTAATTAGGATCATAAGCAGGTAACTGCTGCTTATGATACATACATAATTATACTAAATGAATATCGTTTGCTAAACTCAAAATCCAATCGGAAAAGGCTTTCCAATCGACATAAACGGGGCATTTATTGATATCATTTCTACCATATTTAGACTCGACAAAATCGCCGAAGCAAGACATAGCATAAAGGTAAGCTTGTTCTACGTTATTTGCCATAAGGAACTTAAAAACCCTGTCGGCAAAAGACTTACAGCGATACTCTAAACGCCACCAATAGTCGGTAACACCATATTCTTTAAAATACTGCTCAGAGATACCGGAAAGACGTCCGGTAAGAACCTCAACCTTTTTATTATAAAGCTGTAAAGTACCTTTGGAAGAGGAGCGACCGCCGATAGTAACATTAGGCGTATACTTCTTTTCGTCAGGATCGAAAACCAAATTAAGCTGACAAAAGCCATTTTTCCGAACGAGACCACAGTTAAGGTCAACCTGCATATCTTCGGGAGTATAGCAGGTCATACCGTAAAGCTGTATCATATCGACAACAGGGCTATGCTCTAAGAAGTCACAAGCCATATCGATACGAGTACAAACGGGGTTATATTTATTTAAGATAGAGCAAAAGATATACATGCCGTTAGGAATAAGAGAATTAAGCCAACGGCAGCCGTCACCGGAGACGGAGACCAAAACGCCGAATGTCTGACCTTTTTTGCCCTCATTGATTATATTTTTATGTTCATCAAGATTAAAAGCGAAGAGGATAGACGAATAACCGCACTGCGGAATGTAATCAGCAAACGTATAAAAGCAAACGCCGCCAGTCGGTCGCGCCTGTATCATATCGCGTGTTAAAGGCGTTTCGCCCTGTTCACTGCGGAAAGATGTACATAAATCATCATAGAACGCCGATAAATCATTAACATCAAGACGGACGTTAAGCCAGTCAACGGAAAACCGTGTATTCTTAAGCGTGTAACTCATTTCTCATAACTCCTTTTGTTTCTGTAATCAATTATAACAGCTAATTCAGCCTTTGTCAAGACATAAATCTGGTACAACGTAGGTGATACCTTCCTACGTAACAAGAAAGACGGCGGAAGACGGTCGCGGATATGCTCCGGCTTTGGTTTTCTTCGGCTAATGCTTGCCTTGGTGCTCAGGGGACTCCCCTATCGCACTCTTTCAAGGCAAGCGAGCCTTTAACGGCGATTTTGTGTAGAACCCCTCTACACAAAATTACGCCTACCAACGGTCTCTACGTGGCTTTTATGTACGGTCAATACTTCTTGTACGCTCGACATTTCAAGGCGATTGGCTGACGGAAGACACAGCGCGCTCCGCACCGTTTAAGGCCGAAAAACTACACACCAATAAACCACATAATCGAACATCCTTGGGAAGTCTGTACAGTGTACTAAGCTTCGTCCGTTTTTTCGGGACAGCGTTGCTTTAGCTTATTTTAAGGCTGACACCCTAAAGGGGGTGAAGTCTGCACGGTGCGAAAGGCAGCACAAAAAATAAAGCCCCTACAAGTGTAGGAGCTTTTACGGCAGTAAGACCGAGGTCTTTATCTATTACCAATAGCAAGCAGTGATACGCGAAGTCTTCGGAGACAGGCTCACGAAATAATCGTGAGCCGTTCGGATATACAAGATAATACACGGTTACCACTCTTTCCAAGATTTCTTTAAAGTAGGGCAGAGGGACATATCCAAAGTATCGAAGCTATCCCACACAGACCGAGTATAGACGAAACGAGGAAGTCCGGCAAACTCAAAGCCGTCAATCATTTGTTTATCGTCTTTCTTTATAAAGAGGACCTTTTTAATACGCCGATAGCTTACAAAACCTTTAATACCGATTTTTCTTAAATGGAAGAGCCCGGCGGAACCGGCACGGTCGCGGATACGTTTATCGATATCGTAACCTTGACTGAAAACGTCTACACGGTTATTCATATGCCTATGCAATGCAAAATACATAGGTTTATCCGATTGAGCAAAAGATTTAAAATTTCTATTATCAAAATCTATGCTACCTTCGTCATAAATAACATGGCAACCGTCACCGTCAAACGACATATCATACTTACCGAGGTCCTCGGAGTCGAGTCTGTACGCACCTTTAATCTCTACGTTTGAGAGAACCTTATAGCCAAGCTTTCGAGAAGAACGAGTAAGATAAGCAGCCATAGAAGTTTTACCAGCACCGGGAACGCCGAACCAAATACGAATAGTAGGAGTAAAATCCGTTATAACTCTATGGTCAAAGAACATTGTTATTACAACCCACCAGAGAGCGCACAGAATGAGTTTTAAAAAAAAATTAAGGTTAAGACACAAGAAAACAGTTAAAGGCACGTATTTAAGAGCATAAAGCTTAATATGAGCAATAGTTTTAGCGTTAGAACGTTTACCGTTTAAATGCTGCTTAACACTATCAATTATTTTTACTTGTTTTTCTTTCATAAATAACACCTTTCAGACGTGACTGCCGCAATGATTTTGCGGCAGTCCATTATTTTACCAATGCACGAAGAAATTTAAAAGCACTCGCTATAGTAACACATAAGATTATAGCACAAACACCATACTCAATCATAGCGCCGTAATCCCAAGTATAAGAACCGTTATATCCGGAAAGCTGTTTGTAAAACTCAGGAGTTCCGAGAATCTCTCTTATTTGCTCTAACAGACTTGACATAAACAATCACCTTTCTTGAAATTTTTTCAGCTAAAACATAGCAAAGAAAAGATAAAAAACCAATAAACATCCATTGTAAAAAAGACATACTATTCACCCCTTACATTCTTTTTCTTTTTTATAGATTTAAAAATAAATTTAACAATACGAAAGATAGACAAAAAAACAACAGAGATTACAAAGAGCAAAGGAACAACACGAAGAGATCTAATAAGATAAAAATAAAAAGCTTCGTTAACAGAATCAGCAAAATCAAAAAAAGACATTATTATTCACCCCTCACAAGCAAAGCAAAAGTTAAAACAATGAAAATAAGCAATAAAAGAACATTTTGAAAATTCATAAGCTACACCCTCATTAAACGAAACAGTAAGCCGAAAGAAAACATAAGCAGAGCTACCGCAGTAACAATACTATGACTGGATATAAACCATTGAAGACAATGCAAAACACTCATTAACCGCGTGCTCCTTTCCAAAAGAACGAAATAATAATCGACATACAAATAAAGCCCAGAATTATTTGAGTTAAAGAAACCTCAATACCGTAAAGGTCAAAGTTAACAGCTGAAAGAGCATTGTAAAAACCTTTAAGCTGTGAAAAGAAAAATTGAAATACACTTGTCATTAACTATTCCCCCAACCTAAAACAAGTTTAACAACACCAATAGCAAGAACAATAGAAATACTTGCACCAATGATTGCCGGAACCTGACCAATAAGAGTAGCAGTAAAGCTCGGAAGATTAGCAATAAGTAAAGTTGCATTCAAAAGGGAGCCAAGAACATTAGTAAGAAACATACCTATCATTTCTAAAGCTTCCGCAATAGCCTTAAAAAAATTCATTTCCGAGAACCTCCAAACTTACCAATAGCCCAAGCAGACAAACCCAAGAGGAAAGCAGCTGCACCGATAGCTAAAGAAAAATTTAAAACAATAGGTGCAAACGGAATATTAGCACACAAGGAATTAAAAAGATTTGTAACGGACAAAAGACCTTTCATAATATCGCCCGGAACCGTAAAGTTTTTTAAAACATCAACAGTTGAAGCACGAGCTGAAGCGGTATCAGAATTGATAGAAGCCTCGGCGCTGTTTAAATCGGACTGAGCTTGCTTTTGCTCTGTTGTAGCTCCCGAATACTCATTTTTTTCGGCGGAAGACTTATTAGCTTCGATAGCGGCGATAATGCGATCGAGCTTAGAGTTAATATCCGAAAGCCGCGCGTCCGAGGAATAAAGATAATCATTTATTTTATTAAGCTTATCTATAACAAAACTGTCGGTACCGTAATCGAAGACAAAGCCCACGGTAGAATCGGCAACCGGAACGGTACTAACGTCAACATTATAGCCGTGAATACCTGTAACGACCGAAGAACCGCCGAGCCAAAGCGAAGCGCCTTTTATGGAAACGTTAGTGCAGGTATCCATTTTACCGTAATTGTCCCAGTAAACGCCATAAGCAGATATAGAGTCAAGTAAAGCAGAACTGGGACGAATTTGCAGCGCACCGTCAACAACAGAAGCATAAAAAGCAACGTCGCCAATGCTACTACCGTCATTTTTATAAGCGCAAACATAAATACAAAAAGCTTTTCCATCTGCTCTAACAAGCTCAATCAAACAAGAATTATTAGTTATATCAGGCTTAGAACAATAAAAGCGGTGGTCTACGACAGAACCAGCCGAAGCGGTAAGTACGGCGCCCAAAAGACAGCCGATAACCGAAAAGGAAATCAAAAAGCGTATAATACGCTGATAATTGCGAATTAAGAACAATTTTATTTTTTTCATAATCAACACCTTAAATAGCAATTTGCACAAATCAACTTAAAATAAAAGAGCGCTACCGAAGTAGCGCCATTTAGATTAGTTCACTCGGATAAGGCGACCGAGCAAACCAACGGCAAAGCCACAAATCGGCATTGCGAGACACAGTACAGTAAGTGCAGGATTGCCTGTGATTGTGGTAAGGCAGGTACTAAGCCACGAGATAGCCTGCGTGAAAAAAGTACCTATATCGGTTAAAAACGAAGCCATAGTCATAACACCTTTAGTTCACACGAATAAGCCTACCGAGAAGACCGACAGCAAAACCGCATATAGGCATTGCAAGACAGAGAACGGTAAGGGCAGGGTTACCTGTTATGGTATCTAAGCACGTACCGAGCCAAGTTATGCATTGGGTGAAAAAAGCGCCGATATTTGAAAGGAAACTTTCCATAGCGGTCTGGGTAGAAGGATCTGCCAAGGTTAACATATTCATTGTGCTTTACTCCTTTCCTTAAAATTACCTATCGATATACGACAGTCCAACAACACGACCAAAACGGTCGTAAAGCGGCGAAATTAAATCACCAATAGACGGAACGGTTTCAACAAGCGAGGTTTTAATCTTAATTACAGACGCAATAAGACCGATATCGCCGTTATTCGCATTGGCAGGGGAGGTAACAGAGAAAACCATATTATCATAAACTTGACCGTTATAATTACCCTTTTTATGCTGAATACCTATAACTTCATACTGGTCCAATTTATACAACTCCTTTCTTTACTTATTAGAAACAAAAAGTATATATAAACGCCGGAGGGCGGTTATATCAATTTTAAAAACGCATAAAATTATACATAGTCTTCAGGATGTAAAACATCATCCGGAGTTAATTACAATTCGGGAAAATCGGCACTGAATATATAATGCTGCAATTGAGAACGAATATTAGCGTACCGTGGGACGACATCAAACCGACAATTACCTTTAGCGACGACATTAGCCCAAAAGTCGGGACAGTACAGCTGTATTAATGCTATTTGATAAATTAAAGCTGAATTGTTATTCATATAACGCATAAGCTTCGGAACAGAGGGAGATACGTAAGGCGTGCTTACAAATTCGACTAAATGAATATTTAGGATAATTCAGGGAATACAAAAAGGGAGCATTAAGCCCCCTTACTTGCAATTTATAACTATACGATACAGGTCATTTATAAACTCATTCCAAGCCTGTATACGTATTCTATGTAACAGTATTTCGTAATGGTCGAGGTTATCTAAAGCCGACACCGAAGACTTGTTTTAAGATCCTTTTCTTCCTGTTCTATTTGATTGCCTTTTCTGTATACGTATATCATAAGCTTATCTTTTAGTGTCATTTTCTTCACCGTGTACCTTTTCTAAATCGTTAAATTATCAAATATAAATAAAGCCTTACAAATATTCTGTAAGGCTTTATTTATAATTAACTGATTTTTATAAATCATACTTTTTTAATATTTAAAAGATGCGCAATGCCCGGTATGCTTTCACCTTGAAATGATGATGTCGGTGACATAAGCGCGCCTGTTGACATAAATAGAATATTGCTAAAATCATTTTTCTCAAAGCGGTGCATAATAAACGAAGACAATACGCTCGCACTGCAACCGCAACCGGATCCGCCGGCATGCACGTCTTGGCTGTCACGGTCGAAAATTATGAGTCCGCAATCACTGTGACGGCATTTGATATCAACGCCTTCACGCTCTAAGAGCTGATAAAATAAATTCGTTCCCACATATCCCAAATCGCCTGTATAGATTATGTCATAATCCTCCGGAGAGCTATTTGAATCTTCAAAATAGTGTAAAAGTGTACTTGCAGCAGCGGGCGCCATTGCAGCTCCCATATTATTTGCGTCTTTTATTTTGAAGTCTTCAATTTCTCCGAATGTTACAGAGCTTATACATATCCCCTTTTCGGCTTTTTCCAAAATCAGCGCACCTGAGCCTGTTACAGTCCACTGAGCCGTTTGAGTACGCTGCGAACCGTAATTAAGCGGATATCTGTATTGTCTTTCAGCCGAGCAAAAGTGTGAAGACGTAACTGCCGCCGCGCGTTTTGCAGCACCGGAATCCACAAATATTGCCGCAAGACCGGAAGACAGCGCCATTGTTGAGCAGGCACCGTACAGCCCTATAAACGGTATTCCGAATTCACGCAAGCCAAAGGAGCTGCCTATGCATTGATTAAGCAGATCGCCCGCAAAAATATTATCAACATCCTTAGGTTCTACGCCCGCACGGTTAAGCGCATAGCTTAGTGCTGTTTTTTGGAGCTTACTTTCTGCTTTTTCAAAGCTTTTTTCGCCGAAAAAGCTATCTGTGGTATATGCGTCAAATTCGTTTGAGAGCGGTCCTTCATGTTCCTTTTTTCCTACCACCGAGCCATATCCCGTAATACACGGATTATTTTCAAAAACTATTGTTCTTTTTCCGATTCTTTTCATAGCGATACTCCTGTTATAAAAAAGTTTAAGCCTTCCCTTTCAGCTATTATTTGCCGAAAAGAAAGGCTTATGCGTTTTAAGGAATTATTTACTTTTTCCGAGATACGCTTCTTTAACCAATTCGTTTGACAGCAATTCCGTGCCTGTGCCTGTAAGCGTAATTCTTCCCGTTTCTATAACATAACCGAGATCCGCGATTTTAAGCGCCATATTAGCGTTTTGCTCATTAAGCAAAACCGTAATACCGCTTTTGTTTATTGTTTTTATAATTTCAAAAATATCTTTAACAACAAGCGGTGCCAATCCTAAGGACGGTTCGTCCATCATAATAAGGCGCGGCTTGCTCATAAGAGCACGGCCGACAGCAAGCATTTGCTGTTCACCGCCCGAAAGCGTACCCGCAAGCTGCCAATACCGCTCTTTAAGACGCGGAAAAAGCGAATATATATATTCAATGTCGTTATCAAGCTTATCCTTGCGTAAATATGCGCCGATCTTAAGATTTTCAAGCACCGTAAGGTTTGGAAAAACGCGTCTCCCCTCCGGTACAAGCGTTATGCCTCGGTTTACTATTGCGTCCGGCGTTTTGCCGATAAGGCTTTCTCCGCCGAACAGTATTTCGCCGCCCTGCGGTTTTACTATACCCGATACCGACCGAAGTATAGTGGATTTGCCTGCTCCGTTAGCGCCTATAAGTGTTATGATCTTACCCTCAGGTATATCCATGGAAATGCCGTCAACAGCCTTAATTCCGCCGAAATGCACCGACAGATTTTTAATTTCAAGTATATTACTCATCGTCTTCAGCAACCCCCAAATACGCGTCTATAACCTTTTGATCGGACTGAATTTCCGCCGGAGTACCCTCGGCAATTTTTTTACCGAAATCTATTACGTATATACGGTCCGATATATCCATAACAAGGTTCATATGGTGCTCGATAAGCAAAACGGTTATATCGAATTTTTCGCGTATTTCACGTATAAATTCGGTAAGCTCCTCGGTTTCCTGCGGATTCATACCCGCGGCAGGCTCGTCAAGCAGCAAAAGCTCCGGTTTTGTTGCAAGTGCGCGCGCTATTTCAAGCTTACGCTGTTTTCCGTAAGGCAGGCTTGTTGCAAGCTCGTCTTTAACGTCCGAAAGCCCTACAAGCTCTAAAAGTTCAAGTGTTTCGGCACGCATTTTGGCTTCCTCTTTAAAATTCAAATGAAACACAGCCGTAAAAAGATTTGAGCTTCTTCTTAAATGCTTTGCCGTAAGAACGTTTTCAAAAACCGTCATTGACTTGAAAAGGCGTATATTTTGAAATGTACGCGCCATACCGAGCTTTGTAAGCTTATCCGGTGTTTTGGATATAACGGTATGATATTTACCGTTATTTTCACCCGCATAAAGCTTTTTCATTTTACCGTGCGGTTTATTTGAAATTACAAGCTTATCCTTGTAATAAATAGCGCCGTTTGTAGGCTCGTAAACGCCGGTTATGGCGTTAAAGGCAGTGGTTTTTCCTGCGCCGTTAGGACCTATAAGAGCGACAATTTCGCCCTTATTAACCTCCAGTGAAAGATTATTAACGGCAACAACGCCGCCGAACTGCATTGTAATATCGCACAAGCGAAGTACGCTTTCCATTATTTTTGTACCTCCGCTTTCTGTTTTCTGAATTTATCGGCCGCTTTTGACGGCAGATTTTTAATTGCCTTGTAAATGCCTATCGCGCTGAATTCCCTATCCCCCATAATACCGTTACGGAAGAAAAGCACAAATATCATAATAATAACCGAAAATACAACCAAACGGAATCCGTTGCGGAATATAGGCGAAGTAATACCCATAAACGTACCGCTGTCAAGCCCTCTGAGCCACCACTCCTGCGAAGCAATATACAAAAAGCTTGCAAGTATAGAACCGGTAATCGAACCGATACCGCCGATTACAACAATAAGCAATATTTCATATGTAAGAGCCGAAGTGAACGGCGCCGCATTTGTTGAGCCTACAAAAACGGCGTACATAGCGCCGCCTATGCCTGCAAAAAAAGAACTTATAACAAAGCTTATCATTTTATGCTTCGCAAGGTTAATTCCCATTGCTTCGGCGGCAACCTCGTCGTCTCTTATTGCCTTAAACGCTCTGCCGTATGTGGAATGTATAAGCAAGGCTATAATGCCTATACAAATAACTGCAACAATAAAGAAAGGAATTACAAAAGACATTTTAGCAAAAACGGTATCTGCCAAGCGCGCCTTAAACGTATTCAGCTGACTTATCGGGAAGGATCCGTTTGTAACTCTTCCGAATTTATCCCACTGTATTATCGTGCGCAGAATTTCGGCAAAGCCAAGCGTTGCAATGGCGAGATAATCGCTTTTAAGCTTTAATACGGGAAGACCGATAAGAAATGAAAACAGCGCCGCTGCAAGGCCTGCTAAAATTATTGCAACTATTATAGGCAATTGAAAGTTTATGATCGGCTTGCCTGAAAAGCTGTATACCATTTCACGGCTTGCATTATCAACCGAAAATACCGAATACATATAAGCGCCTATAAGCATAAAGCCTGCCTGACCGAGCGAAAAAAGACCGGTAAAGCCGTTGAGTAGGTTCATAGAAACCGCAACTATTGCGTAAACGCAGCCCTTTTGAAGCACCTTTACTATCATATCAACCGAAAGCGAGGTTGCGTCTATGTATATAAGCACGGCAACAAGAGCCGCAAAAAGTATAAGGTTGCATATTGTATTTTTCTTTTTGTCCGCAGGACTTAAGATTTTCATGACACTTCTCCCCCTTATACCTTATCGGTGACCTTTTCACCGAAGAGACCCGACGGTTTAACGCAAAGTATAACAATAAGCAGCGCGAATGTAAATGCGTCTGAAAACGGCGTAAGGCTTACTCCCCCGATGCTTACCGCACGGATAAGATTTTCGCAAATACCGATTATAAAAGCACCTACAACAGCGCCGGGAATAGAGCCTATACCGCCGAATACCGCTGCCACAAATGATTTAAGGCCCGGCATTGAACCCGATGTGGGCACAACGGACGGATAATTTGAAAAATACAGTATGGAGCCTACCGCCGCCAAAAATGAACCGATAACAAAGGTCATACTGATAACGCGGTTTATTTTAACTCCCATTAACTGGCTTGTTTCAAAATCCTTTGAAACGGCGCGCATTGCTATACCGATTTTGGTAAATTTAATAATTGCAACAAGCGCTAACACAAGCAGTATGGTAAGCACAGGCGTAATAACGGTAACCCACTTTGTTGTGGCGCCGAAAATTTTTACCGTGTTTGACAAAACCGGTATTGTGGGGTAAACCTTTGCAAGACCGCCCGTAGCGTAAAGCGCTATGTTTTGAAGAGTATACGAAACGCCGATTGCGGATATCATAACCGACATACGCGGCGCCGAACGAAGCGGCTTATACGCAACGCGTTCGACCGTAACGCCGATCAAAACCGTTACAAGCAGTACAAACGGTATTGACAAATAAAGCGGCATTGCCGTGGTTGCGTATACCATTATAAGGCCTGCAACCATAAATATATCACCGTGAGCGAAGTTGATCAAACGCAGTATACCGTAAACCATAGTATAACCTATGGCTATAAGGGCATACTGACCGCCTACGGAGATACCTGCCAATAAGTAATCCATTAAAATTCCTCCGAATAATCAAAAACAGGACCGGATGAAGCCCATCCGGTCCACCGTAGTTTAATTACTAATTTACGCCCTGCTCCTTAACGAACTTCCATTCGCCGGTAGTATTGTCGGCAGCCTTTATATATGCTACGGTACGTTCTGCGTCGCCGTTTTTGGAATCGAATTTAATTTCGCCTGTAACGCCGCTGTAATTAACGTTCCAAAGGGCTTCCATAATTTTCTGGGAATCGCCGCTGCCTGCCGCCTTTATAGCCTCAAGCGCGGTAAAGTAAGAATCGTAACCCATTGCCGAAACAGCGGATACTATATCGTTACCGCCGTTATTTGTGAGCCTTGAGGAATCTGCGTTGAGCCACTTTTTAAAGCCCTCGTCAAATTCCTTGTTACCGCCCTCCTGATAGAATGTGGTAACATTAACCTGAACGTCTTTACCCTTTGCAGCCGCAAGTATAACGTTGCTGTCCCAGGTATCGCCGGCATAAAGCGGTATTTTTAAGCCCTGAGTTGCCGCCGCCTCAATTATAAGCTGCGCGTAGGAAATAGAGGTAGGCGCAAATATTGCCTGAGCACCGTTGCTTTTGGCGTTGGTGATGTATGAGGTGAAGTCTGCCTGGTTTGTGGGGAAGTTTTCAGCTATAACCTTACCGCCAAGCTTTTCGAAAGCGGTTTTAAAGCTGCTTGCAAGACCTAAATCATAGGCGTTGCCGAGCTCGGCTAATGTATAGGCGGTTTTAACGCCGTTATCCCACGCATATTTTGCAAGAACCGAGCCCTGGAAAGGATCGAGGAAGCAAATACGGAAGTAGTGCTTATTGCCCTCGGTTACCTGCGGGTTTGTGCATGTAATTCCGATTGCGGGTATATTCGCCTCTTTAAATGTAGGCGAAGCGGCTATTGAAACGCTTGAGCCGTAAGAACCCAAAACTACAGATACCTTTTTATTAACAAGCTCCGCTGCCGCGGTTACGGCTTTATCGTCTGCCGACTGGTTATCAACCTCAACCAATTCTATTTTATAGGTTTTGCCGTTTATTTCAACCGTAGGCTGTGTGGAATGAGCGTATTTAACACCCAATGTCTCCTGTTTGCCGCCTGCGCCGTTAGCGCCTGAAGCCGGTTCGAAAATACCGATTTTAATTGTGTCTGAATTGGTGTTGCCGCTGTTTCCGCAGCCTGCAAAGCAACCGCAAATAAGTACGGCGCTTAAAATTGCCGCAAATACTTTTTTCATAGTTCTTTCCTCCTGCAAATTCATATTTATTTAATAGTTATTATACTCTTTTTAACCAAATGTGTCAATAAAGCTTCCGATATTCTAACTTTTTTTAGGCTTTAATACGTTTAAATGTATGTCTTTTGTACACGGTACACAATAATGTGTTTTTCATACACGGACACAAAAAATTACTGCGCATATTCCTTTACGGAAATACTGCTTCTAAGTCTGTTCACAAGCTCGGCATTTCCTATACCGTTTGAAAACGCGGTAGCCCCGCCTGCCGCCGCCGAAAGCTTAAGTGCATTTTTATAGCAGCCGTTTTCAGAGTAACCGGCAATAAATCCCGCAACGGCGGAATCGCCTGCGCCGACGGTGTTCAGCACCGCTCCGTCGGCGGCGCTGCAGTAAAGCCTTTCTCCGTTTTCGCAAATAAGCGCCGAGCCTTCGCCGCCCAAGGTTATCATAACATTTTTCGCACCTTCCGCTTTAAGCTTTTCGGCATAAAAAAAGGCGTCGGATATACCGCTTATTTCTTCGCCGAAAATATCGCCCAATTCTTCGCGGTTCGGTTTTATTAAAAAGGGTTTTGTATAAAGCGAGTCGGTTAAAGCGCGCCCTACGGCGTCAATTATAACGCGCGCTCCCCTTTTTTCGGCAAATTCCGAAAGGCGGGCATAAATATCGCTCGGCATACCGCTTGGTATACTGCCGGAAAGCACAAGCCAATCGCCGTGTTCCAGCTTATTAAGCTTTTTATAAAGCAGATTTAATTCATCAGCCGAAGCGCAGTGACCCTGCACGTTAATATCCGTTTCACTTTTTTCTCTTATTTTTACGTTAATTCGCGTAATTCCGCTTTTAAGCTTAATAAAATCGAAATTTATACCCTCGTTTAACAACAGCTTTTCAAGCTCGTTTCCTGTAAATCCGGCAATAAATCCCAAAGCAACCGAGGACACGTTAAGATTTTTAAGCATTGCCGACACGTTAATTCCTTTTCCGCCGTAGCTTATCGAAAATCCGCCTGCACGGTTAACGGCGCCGACGGTAAGCCCTTCGGCAAAAACGGTATAGTCAAGCGCGGGATTTAGCGTTAAGGTATATATCAAATTCAAAACCTCTGTATCAGATAAATTTTATAATTATGATAGCATAAAATTTTAAAAAAATCAAAGCCGATTTGATAATTTAAACCTGAAAATTTTAATTTTTGTATGTAACGGGCATTTTTTCGCCCGTTTTTTTCGGTATAGCAGCCATTGTTTTTTAAGATGCATTTTTAAGCTTATTTTCCTCGGCAGCCGTTTGCGCCTCTTTAAGCATATTTTCGGCAAAAATACCGTATCCCGATGTAGGGTCGTCGATAAGAACGTGTGTTACCGCGCCTACAAGCTTTCCGTTTTGTATTATGGGACTGCCGCTCATACCCTGAACAATACCGCCTGTTTTTTCAAGCAGCTCTTTATCCGTTACGGTTACGGTTAAATTTTGTGAAGAAGATAAATAAGCCGAGCTTCTTTTTTTAATCTTGCATTCGTAAAGCTTTGGGGTATTACCCTCTAACGTGCAAAGAATTTGTGCGGTGCCGTCCTTTATTTCCTGCTTAAGGGCGATTTCGGTTAAGTTTGAAGGATTGATCTTACCCTTTAAAATACTGTATACACCGTTTTCGCAATTTTTATCTATTGCGCCTATGCTGTTACCGGTAAATTTACCCTTAAGCTGACCGGGCGCTCCCGAAGCGCCCTTTTCCAGGGAAATAATTTCCGCCGTTACAAGCTCGCCCGTTTCAAGAGACAAAAGCTCGCCCGTGTCTTCATCGCATACGCCGTGCCCCAAGCCGCACACAACGCCTGTATACGGGCTGTAAAACGTCATAGTGCCTATTCCCGCCGAGCTGTCTCTCACCCATAATCCTATTTTAAGACTGCCCGTTTCCTTAGACGTTACAGGCGTAATATATACGGTTTTCTTTTTCCCGTTTCGTTTAATCAACAGCTTTATTCTGTTTCCGCCCGAAGCCTCTACCGCGGCGCTTAATTCTTCGTTTGTATGAATATTTTTACCCTCTGCCGAGATTATATAGTCGCCCTTTTTTATGCCTGCCGCCTCGCCCGGTGAAGTCTTTCCGTTTTCGCTTTCAACATCTGTTATATCAATCACCAAAACGCCCTCGGTATAAAGCTTCATACCGAACGGCGTGCCGAGTACCGCCACGTGCATTTCGTCTACAACCTCAACGCTTACCGTTGAAAAGGGTATTATACCGAACGCCTTAAGACCCACGGTAAATTCTTCGCCTATATTTTGCGTAACAGTGCTTTCGGAAAGCCTTGTGCCCTTATACTCCGCAGTTATCGGAAGCTTTGTATCAAAGCTTAAAATATCGCCGCGTCTTATTTTGTATTCCTCACCAACAGTACCGTTAAGGTAAAAAACAGCCGAAAATACCGCTATATCAAGAATTAAAAATATAAAGAAAAAGACCTTTGAAAGGATCCTTAACAGTTTCAAAACAATCACATCCCGTGATTATTTTGCTCATTTTTATTTATATTAACAATTACAAAAATAGACAATGACTTTATAAGCAAAAAATTCGTGATATTATATTATCTAACCATTTTAAAAAAATAAAAAACCTTCAAAAAATGAAGATTTTTTATTTTGCCATAGGATGAAATTTTGCATAAGCAGCCGTATATTTGCTTTTTATAAGCTGCGCGTATATCTGTGTTGACGAAATATCAGAGTGACCGAGCATTTCTTTAATATCCTTAAGCTGTGCGCCGTTTTCAAGCAGATGCGCGGCAAATGAATGACGAAGCGTGTGCGGAGTTATATCCTTTTTTATACCGGCCTTTTCGGCGTAATGCTTTATAATTTTCCAAAAGCCTTGGCGTGACAGCGGCTTGCCGTTCATATTGGTAAAAAGCCTGTCCTCGTTTTCGTCGATTACAATGGCGGGTCTTACATTCACAAGATAAGCAGCTACGGTTTTCACCGCCGCAGGGTACATAGGCACTATTCTCTCCCGCTCGCCGTTATGTAAATGAAGTATGCCTATTTGAAGATTTACATTGCTTACGGTAAGCTCCGTAAGCTCGGATACCTTAATGCCGGTAGCATATAAAAGCTCAAGCATTGCTTTATCTCTTATGCTTTTATAATCGGTGCCGTCGGGCTGTGAAAGCAGTAAAACAATCTCGTTGGAATCAAGTATGCCCGGCAGCTTTTTCTCGGTTCTTTGAAGCTTAATGCCGTCTGCCGGATTGCTCTTAAGCGTTCCCTCTGCAATTAAAAACCTATAAAAACAGCGAACAGAGGCTGTAACGCGGGTTTTTGTTGCGTCCGATTTTCCGATAGCGGTAAGATATTCAAGATAGCCGCGCAATACGCCGTTATCCGCCGATAAAATATCTGTTTTTTCAGCAGCGCAATAATCGGAATACTGAGCTATATCGCGCATATACGATTCAACAGTATTGGAAGACGATTTCTTAACGTTTATAAGATATTGCTTGAATTTATCGTATTCCTTCATATTGCACCTCCTCAGAATAATTTTAAACCGGACATAAAGGAATGTGAAAGCAGTGCGTCGGTAACCGCAGAAACCAAAACTATAAGCGAAATGAAAAGATACCTGCCGCAATAGTTTTTAAAATCAAACGAAAGATTAGCCGACGGTGTTGACGGCAAGGACATTTTAGCTATCACAAGCGAAAATCTTAACGATTCGCGCGCCGCCAAAAGCAGGGCGATTATAAATATAATTGCCGACGGCAGCACAAGCACCGCGTTAAATGCAATCCCCTTAACGCCGTATTCGGAATAAAGCATAGCCGTTACGCCGCCGTAAAGCACGCCGCGAACCGTAAGAGAAAGCGGCGCCAAAACAACCCCCAGCATTGAGGTGCCTAATGTGAAAATTATCATCAGCATAAGCATTGAATGCATAAAGGAGTCAAGTAAAATTTTAAAAAAAGCAGAGCCTTCCCTGTCCGAAACAAAGCGTTCAATAAACGCGGCGGAATAATTTTGAAGCGGCTTTAATGCGGAAAACGAAAATGTACCCGCGGCAATGCCTAAAATAAAAAGCAAAGCCATTAAAACCAAAATGTTGTTCTTAAAAATAAACTCGGTAAGCTTTAAATTTTTAAGACTTAAAACAGTTCCCTTTCGCATATCTGTTCCTCCGTTTCTAAAGAATACTATGCAAAACGCGGACAAGATATACGGTATTTTTCAAAAAACAATATTTAGTTTTAATTGTTTCTTAAGCCACAAAATATGGTGATCAGCAGGATGTTATGTAAACTTAAACAGAAAAACGCACAAATAACAAACATAAATTAATGCCGATATGCCGAAAAAAATACGGCTTAAAAAGCCTGTACGACTATAATACTACATTTCCAAAATTATGTCAACCACCAATTTAATTTTTAAAAATATTATGTAAACTTATTATGTAAACCACACAATATCTGCGCACCGTTGCTTTATGTAAACCCAATTTATTGTAATTTCCACTTTAATTTTTTTTAAACCTGTGTTATACTTGTATTAACAAATCAAGGACGGGGTTAAGTATGAAAAGAACAGTTATAGTTACAGGCTCATCAAAAGGTATAGGCGCGGCGGCGGCAATTATGTTTGCGCAAAAGGGATTTAACGTTGTTATAAATTACAACGAATCATATGAATCGGCAAGCCTGCTTTGCAGCTCGCTTGTAAGCAACGGTTATTCCGTAATTACACAAAAGGCCAACGTTGCCAATAAAATGGAGGTTGACCTTATGGTAAAAGAAACCTTATATAAATTCGGCAGTATTGACGTTCTTATAAACAATGCCGGCGTAGCATATCAGGGGCTTATAACCGATACCGACGAAATTGATTTTGACCGCATTATAGATATTGATCTTAAAGGTGTTTTCAATTGCTGTAAATCGGTAACGCAGACTATGGTAAATCAAAAATCCGGTACTATTATAAATATTTCGTCTATGTGGGGTCAGGTCGGCGCTTCGTGCGAGGTTGCCTATTCCGCGGCAAAGGCGGGCGTTATCGGTCTTACAAAGGCGCTTGCAAAGGAGTTGGCTCCAAGCGGAATTACCGTCAACTGCATAGCCCCCGGTCTTATAGAAACGGGTATGAATTCAAATCTTACGGTTGAGGAGCTTAACGATTTTGTAAACGAAATACCGCTCGGCAGAATGGGCAGCGCCGACGAGATAGCGGCAGCGGCATACTTCCTTGCCTCCCCTGCCGCCGATTATATAACAGGGCAGGTATTAGGCATTAACGGCGGTTATATTATTTAGCGGCAAATTAAAAAACGGGGCTGTCGCAAGAGCGAAAGAATCGCGAGCGGCAGCCCATAATGTCTGGAAACTGTTAAAATGTCGGAAACTTTTTAGTTTTTCTGCAAAATGACACAGAGGGTATAAAAAATGCCCTCTTTTTTCATGAAAATATTTACTTTTTACTC
>ERZ825137.689-NODE-689-length-47143-cov-4.124172_pt1 | contig 47143 bp, 36 predicted proteins | sample MGYA00519873_ERZ825137 | MGnify/ENA primary metagenome ERZ825137 (study PRJEB31778, sample SAMEA3449190) | human gut metagenome | biome: human gut; feature: human-associated habitat; material: faeces | place: United Kingdom | collected 2010/2012 ...
GGCGGTTCGGGTTTCATGTTGGAATATGCCTGTCAACGTATTTATCGCGATGCGCGCATTACTTCCATTTACGAAGGAACCACTCAATTGCAGACTGTGGCTGCCATCCGATACGTAACAAACGGTTCGTATGCCGCTACGCTTCGCAACTATGAGCAAGTGCCGTGCAGTGAAGAAATGAAACCTTTGCTGGAACGTGTGAAAGAGATGACTGCTAAGTTTGAGGCTTGCACCAATGCGGTGAAAGAAACTCAGAATCAGGAATTGCTGGACTTCGTAGCCCGTCGTCTTTACGAAATGGCAGCTGTGTGTGTCATGTCTCACCTCCTTATTCAGGATGCTACCCGTGAGCCGGAAATGTTTGCTAAGTCAGCATTGGTTTATGTGAATTATGCAGAAGCGGAAGTAGAGAAACACTTCAACTTTATTCGTAAGTTCAAAGCAGAAGAGTTGGAAGCTTATCGTAAATAATCCGTTTTACGGATGATACGGAGAGCCTGAAGAAACGAGTAAAGAGATGGGCTTACCGTAAACAATCCGTTCCGGACTATTATAGAATAAAGGTACGAAGAGGTGCAACTTGTTCGGGCCTTTGAAACGCAATTAATGCGGATGTGTGCAGAAATAGATGGTTAATCTGCGTTATCCGTGTTAATTGCGTTATTGTTTCGTCTTTTGATATAAAATAACTACTTTAGCCGGAAACTCTAAGAATAGATACTATGAAACTTTTATTGAAGATAGCGGTTCTTCCTTTTGTAACCGTTTGTTTGGTAGCCGGTAGTTGTTTGCCGGTAGTCGCACAGAATAAATTCCCTGATTTTCCACCTGACAGTCTTACCAAGAATACGCATAAGAAACAAATGTTGGAACAGTTGGGAATCCGGTTGCCCGTGTTACCTTCTACACGCATCGATCCGAATCGTCCGAAAGGGACTACTCCCCGTTATCCCGATTCCCTGTCTGATAGTCCTTATGGATGGGCGGATACGGAAGAGTATGGAGACGGTTCGCCGAAGAATCTGTATTTTTTCCGTACGGACTGGGGATTGTGGAACAATTATAAAGAGGAGTTTGTAGGACAGTATGAGCCGATTGATTTACTGCGGGCGGAAAATGGTACTCCTATCAATACACCGCAACTGTGGTGGGACAAACGTCGGCCGGAACTGGCAAAGCTATGCGAAGAAGATATATGGGGAATGGTTCCGGATGAAGCCGGGAATTTAATCATCCGATGGGAGCTTACCGATTCAGTCGTGGTGGATTCGATAGCCGGAAAGTGTCTGAAGACGGTAATCCGGGGTATCATCGATACTTCTTCTTATCCGCAACTAAAGCATGCTCCGGAAATTGCGGCTACTTTATGGAGCCCGTTACGTCTCTCATCACACAAAATACCCTTCTTAATCCATATCGGGGAATGCCGTGAGGCTTTCAAACAAGCTGCTTTGGCACAGGGATGGGGCTATCTTACCTATGAGCAGTCGGCCTTGCAACCCGACCACGGCGCTTATTTAAGCGATTACCTGATAGGATTATTGAATAAAGGAAATTGGCGTCGTCCGCAGGATTGGGGGACGATACGCGTATGGGCTTGGGGCATAAGCCGCTTGCTCGACCGTTTGGATACTACCGGCTTGGATGTGCGGCGCTGTGGTGTAATCGGATTCTCCCGTTTGGGTAAGACGGCAATAGCGACAGCCATGTTCGATGAACGTATAGCCGTTGTTTATGCCGGTTGCTCCGGCTGTTTGGGTGTAACTCCGGTGCGGCGGCATTTTGGGGAAGACCTGGAGTTTATTCCTTATTATTGGTTTGCCGGAAACATGATGAAGTATTGCGGTGCTCTGAGCGAGGACAGTTATTTGCCACGTAAGGTTGCCAACCTGAAGATAGATACGCATGCTTTTATAGCTTTATTAGCTCCTCGTACCTTATTTATTACAGCCGGTGCGGACGATTTGTGGAGCGATTCGAAAGGAGCTGTCCTTAGTGCAAAAGCCGCTACGCCCGTATACGAACTGTTAGGCAAGAAAGGTTTAGTGATGGAAGGAACAGAACCGGTATTGAATACAGTGTATGATGGTGGCAGCATTGTGTATCACTATCACGAAGGAGGTCATACTTATTCGCCGGAAAGTCTGCCTGTGTTCATAAAGTTGGCAAAGGAGGCGTTTAAATAGTCGTGCTTATTCCTTTTCCTTTTTAATAAAGTGAGGAAACATACTCATACAGCTTCTTGTAAAACGGGTGACGGGTAAGGGTGGAGGCATCTCCCAAGATAATCAGTTTCATCCGGGCGCGGGTCATGGCAACATTCATTCGGCGGAGGTCATTAAGGAAGCCGATATCCCCGTTGTCATTGGCACGTACCAGGCTGATGAGGATTACGTCACGTTCCTGCCCCTGAAAACCGTCTACTGTATTGATGGATATAAGCTCTTTATATGGCGCAAAAAAAGGATGGTTGCGCAGTAATTGGCGTAAGTAATGTACTTGAGCCTGATAAGGAGAGATAATGCCGATATCAATCCGCTCCTCCAGAATGCGCCGTTTCCCGATTTTACTCAGGTAGGCTTCTAATTGTTGCAAAGTAAGTTCGGCTTCATTCTTATTCACACGGCCGAAACTTCTCTCTACAAATTCCTCTTTGGCTTCCATATCTTCGGTATTGACCCATACGATGGGTGTATCATAGTCGAGAATGCCGCGATATTTTACTTCCGGTGCCGATTGGAGGTTCCCATGGTAGAACCATTCTGAAGAGAAGCGCATGATGGCATTGTTCATACGGTATTGTATGTTCAGGAGCGAGACACATTCCGGTTTGCTTTTGGCAATGCGTTGCATCAGTGTGGTGCTTAATCCTCCTTTCTGCGCTTCGTAACACGTAATGACGGGTGGAAGTTGGCAATGGTCGCCCGCCAGAATCACACGGTTCGCTTTTCGGATGGCAATCCAACAAGCGGCTTCGAGGGCTTGGGCGGCTTCGTCGATGAAGAGCGTTGCAAAATGCTGCCTGAACAATACCTTATTGGCTGCTCCGGACAGGGTGCAGGCTATCACACGCGCTTCGCCGAAAAGGGAGTCGTGGATACGCATTTCCAAATCCTCGGCTCTGTCTCGTAATGAATTAATCTTTTTCTTGATGCTTTGGGAATGTCCTTTTCCTCGGGTTTCGTATAGTTGGCGGATGGTACTGCGGATACTATACAGCAGCGGATAATCGGGATGAGCCTCGAAACGATGCTCGTAGGTAAACGAGAGCATTTTGTCGTTCACACGTACCGGATTGCCTATGCGGAGTACCGGAATGCCGCGGTCTACAAGCTTTTCCGAGATCCAGTCGACGGCCATATTGCTTTGTGCGCAGACCAGTACCTGATTCTCACGATGAAGCGTTTCATACACGGCCTCTACCAGTGTGGTTGTTTTGCCTGTTCCCGGAGGGCCATGTACAATGGCTACATCTTTGGCATGGAGCACTTTATTTACGGCCTGTTCTTGCGAAGTATTCAGCCAGGGGAAACGAAGCGGGGTAAACGAGAGTTCCGTGGCAGGGAGAGTGCCGTGAAAAATCTCGCGTAATTCTGTGAGGCGTCCGTTCCGGTCGTTCATAACCGCTTTTAAAGAGGCGAACATTAGTTTGAATATATTCTCGTCGAAACTCAATTGGATACCTGGGCGTTCCATGTTTTGTAATAGCAACAAGGCGTCCGTTCTGGGTAAAATCACCACCATACGATTGTCCTCTACGTAATTCACCGTAGCATTGAAGTTCAGGTAGCGGCAGCCGCCCTCTTCTATATCGACGTCGAAAAACATAACCGGACGGCCAAACTCAAAATGGTGCTCTTCGTCCAGATGGTCGGTACGTGAAATCTCCACCACGAGTTGGTTGAGCGAGTTATAGTAGCTTTTGCCAATGGATAGCGGATACCAACAAATTCCTTTGCGCACTTTTTTATCTATACCCATCCGGTCGGTTTGTTGCATGAAGAGTTCTTTTTCGTAATTGTACTCCGTTTCCAGTAGCTCGTATTGTTGTTGTATGGCTGATATTGACGACATGTGTTTCTTTCTTTATGCGGATTATTTTATCACAGGTTGCGCGGCTTTGCTTTCTTGATACTTTTTATTCTCTATCTCTTTTATACTTTCTATTCTTCCTCTTGTTCCTTCGTCTTCTCTCTTTCTTCATTTGTTTATTCCTCTTCCGGCTTCTTTACCTCTTCTAACTCCTTTTCTTTCAACATCTGAGCCCGCGATTTACTTTGAGTTACTAAATAAACCCCGGAGAACACCAATACGATGGCAAGTCCTTTGGACCATCCGAAAACTCCCAATCCGATGATGACGGAAACGATAGAGGCAATAATCGGCTGGGTATAATTGTACATGCTCAGTACGGTAGGGCGCAATATCTTTTGGGCTACCATCAGCAGGAGGAAGGTCATAAATGTGGCGATTACTATGACAAACCCTATTTCACCCCACGTTGTCAGTGACAGTTTGTCGAAGGGAAGAGCGGAAACTTCATGATAGGAGAAAGGAATGAAACACATGGCAGCGTAGGTAAACATCCACTTCATACAGGTAATAGGGCTGTATCGCGTAACTAAGCCTTTGAAAAAGGTCAGGTAAGCGGCAAAACTAACTTGAGCTATGAAACACATGATATCCCCCCAAATACTACTGTTTTGTCCTCCTTGTCCCGAACTTCCGAGAATCAGTATCAAAGCGCCGATAGCTCCCAGAAACACACCGCCGACTTTCTTTCCGGTAACGGGTTCGTGCAGGTAAATGGCTGCCAGAATCATGGTGGCGATGGGCGCCATAGTCGTAATGATGGAGGCATTGATCGGTGAAGTGAGCGAAAGGCCGAATATAAACATGCCTTGGTTGAATACAATAGCAAACAGTGCCGCGAAAAACAACAGCATTAAGTCATGAGGTCTCACTTCTTCATGCTTAACGAATAAGGAAGCTATCCAAAAACAAACAGCTCCTCCCACCATACGGAAGGTGGCCAGTGAAAGAGCCGTCACCTCTGTGCTCATAATATCCTTTCCGATGGGTGCCATCAGCCCCCAGGCGATGCTGGCTATCAGCATGCAAATGTGTCCGGTATAATGCTTATTGTTCATAATGATGCATGGATTATAAGTTATTCTTGCGACAAAGTTACGGTTATTCGGTGGAAAAAGAATCATCGATAAATAGTTTTTTGCCAAGCCCCTTTTTCTTTCGGTTTTTATTTCTAACTTTGTTGCAGTGGCAACCCATGTTGCTTTAAACAGGATATTTACCATGAAAAAGCAAGCTGACTATATTAAGCGTATTGAGATTAAAGCCTTGTGGGGACGCAAGGACAAGGACATTATTTGGGATTTGCGGCCGGACGTGAACATTTTAAGCGGAGTAAACGGGATTGGTAAAAGTACCATTTTGAATAAGTCGGTTCATAGACTGGCTTCGATGACTTCCGGCGAACTGAATGGAAATGAAGAGCCGAATGTGCGGTTGGTCTTCTCGCCGGAGGACGCTACGTTTCTTCGTTTTAGTGTAATCCGGAGTTTCGACCGCCCGTTGATACATTCTGATTTATTGGAGAAAATAGTGGATAAGAATGTGGGTACGGAACTCGATTGGCAGATCTATCAATTGCAGCGTCGTTATCTCGATTATCAGGTGAATATCGGTAACCGCATCATTGAGTTGCTTTCTACCGGAGATCCGGATGCACAGGTTAAAGCTGCGGAAGTATCCCTTCCGAAGAAGAAGTTTCAAGACATTATTGACGATTTGTTCAGCGAAACCGGGAAGAAGATTTTGCGGAAGAGTAACGAAATTGCTTTCGAGCAGGTAGGCGAGACCCTGTATCCCTATCAGCTTTCTTCCGGTGAAAAGCAAATACTGGCTATTCTGCTCACTGTGTTGGTGCAGGATAATCAACCGTTTACTTTGTTTATGGATGAACCCGAAGTGTCGTTACATGTAGAGTGGCAGCAACGACTGATTTCACTTATACGCGAGTTAAACGATAAAGTACAGATTATACTTACTACCCATTCGCCTGCCGTCATTATGAATGGTTGGATGGATGCCGTAACGGAAGTAAGCGATATCACTGGTTCGTTGGTGGAAGAATAACCGGAACCTGTTCTATATAGGAATGATAAAACATGGGAAAACGATTAGTAGAAAATCTGAATTCGTTCTATATTGGGGCGGCCAATCAACTAAGGCCTAAGAATACACGGAAAAAAATCATTGCATACGTGGAAAGTTATGATGATGTCTTTTTCTGGCGGACTTTATTGAGCGAGTTCGAGAATGAAAAGTATTGCTTTCAGGTGATGCTTCCTTCTTCTCATTCTTTGGCTAAAGGTAAAAAAACAGTCCTGATGAATACATTGGGCTGTTCGTTGGGTCAGAATATGATTGCGTGTGTAGACAGTGATTATGATTATCTGCTACAGGGAACCACTAATACATCGCGCCGCATCATCAACAATAAATACATCTTTCATACGTATGCCTATGCCATAGAGAATTTCCAGTGCTATGCGGAGGGTCTGCATCAGGTTTGTGTGATGGCTACATTGAATGATCATCCGGTGGTCGATTTTCCTGCGTTCCTGCGTTTATATTCTCAAATAGCCTATCCTCTCTTTGTATGGTCCATCTGGTTTTATCGCAGACATAAACTGAATAAGTTTTCCTTGCTGGACTTCTGCAATGTGGTAAAGCTGGAGCATGTGGATATGTATCATCCGGAGATTTCCTTACAGCGGATGCAGAAGTATGTGGAACGGAAGCTGAAGCGATTGGAAAAGGAGTATGCTTTCGCTGTGGCCGAAGTGGACGCGTTGCGTAAGGAACTGAGGCGGTTGGGAGTGACGCCCGATAATACATATATGTTCATACAAGGACATCATATCATGGATAATGTGGTGATGAAGCTCCTAGGTCCGGTTTGCGCCCGCTTGCGTCGGGAACGGGAGAATGAAATCAAGAATCTGGCTGAACACGATATACAGTTTCAGAATGAACTCACCGCTTACCAACATAGCCAGGCCAGTCCGGAATTTATGTTGAAGAAGCATGTAGGATATAAAGAGTCGGTTTTGTATCAGCGTATACAGAAAGATATTCAAGATTTTATAGCTTCACTAGATTGATGTAATTCTTCTCGGGACTCTCCCTGTTTAGTTTTAGCTGCGTCTGCGGTTTGGCAGATAGATTGTGGTGAATGAAAAATAAGTTATTATATGTTACACTTTGACAGCGATTATATGGAAGGAGCGCACCCCGAATTGATGCGCCGCCTGATGGAAACAAATTTAGAACAAACTTCCGGCTACGGAACAGACTCCTATACTTTGGAAGCGAAACGATTAATTGTGGAAGCTTGTGGCATGCCTCAGGCAAAAGTACACTTTTTGGTAGGAGGAACGCAGACCAATGCTACGGTGATTGACGGCCTTTTGGCTCGTCACGAAGGAGTGCTGGCGGCGGATACAGCCCATATCAATGTGCATGAAGCCGGTGCGATAGAGGCCTCCGGTCATAAGGTACTTGCATTGCCGCAACACCAAGGTAAGGTATCTCCGGAAACGGTGAAGAATTATATAGCGGATTTCTATCGTGATGAGACCTACGAGCATATGGTTGCTCCCGGTATGCTTTACATTTCCCACCCTACGGAATACGGAACCCTTTATTCTTTGGATGAGCTGGAAGCATTGAGCCGGATTTGCAGGGAGGCGGATATACCTCTTTATATGGATGGTGCACGGCTGGGATATGCCTTAACTGCCGATGGTACGGACGTCACGTTGGCTGATATAGCCCGACTATGCGATGTGTTCTATATCGGTGGTACGAAAGTGGGTGCACTTTTCGGTGAGGCTGTAGTGGTGACCCGTCCCGGTTTGTTGCCTCATTTCTTTCCGCTTGTCAAACAACATGGCGCTTTATTGGCCAAGGGCCGTTTGTTAGGGGTGCAGTTTGAAACATTGTTTACCGATAATCTGTATTTGCGTATAGCCCGCCATGCTGTGGATATGGCGATGCTGTTGAAGAAAGCGTTTGTAGAGAGAGGGTATAAGATGTATATAGATTCGCTCACGAACCAACAGTTTTTCTGTTTGCCTAATGAAGATTTGGACCGCTTGTCACAGTATGCTACTTTCGAGCTGTGGGGAGCACGCGGCAAAACGGATACTGTAGTACGTTTCGTAACTAGTTGGGCTACTCGTAAGGAAGATGTTGAGCATTTTATATCTTACCTGTAGCCAAGCATTTTGCTTCCTGAAGGGATAGAGAGAAAATACCGATAGGAGGTTAAACGAAATGTTCATTTTTTCTTTCGAGGGAATATTGTTTATAGGTCGTTTCATTACCGCAAACGGGACATTCTTGTATAACGTATAATGAACACTTTTAGGGGACTCATCCGTCCTGTTAGCGGGATGTCAAGCCGTAGGCCTGTCACTTCCTGAGCCGTAGGCCTGCGGCTACCCCAAGTGCCAAGCCTACGGCTCGACATTGGATAGGCCTATGGCTTTGCATCGGCTAAACCGGAGTAACGACATTGGCCAAACCAAAGAAATTGCATCTGTCAACCCAGAGAAACCTCATCTACTAAACTAGAGTAATCACATCTGCCTACTTAAATAGTCGCCTTAGCCCTATCTAAGTATTTAGCATGCTTGAGTAACCATATAACCTCGTTTATCGGTACGGCAACCACTGTGTATCGGGTGTGCAACCCGGACATTTCCTCGGCAATGTCTCATGGTGTCATCTATCTTCCCTTTCTCTCTCGTCTTCCTTGTGAGTTGGACAATAGGGAATGGCTGTCTCCATTAATTTTCTATTACTTTGAGGAAGCCTCTAAGTGTTGTTAAAGAAACGAGCACAGGTTTTGCTTCTGTTCTTTTCTTTACAGCGATACGATAGAGAAATAGTAGAGACTCTCGTAAATAGCGCTGAATATTCCGAATCCGAGTATTCCTGCTGTGCAGATAACCAAGCTCAAACGGGTATAGCTATCGCTTTTAATGGTGGCTATAGGTGCATCATTCGGAAGGATATACATGGCTTTCACAATCTTCAGGTAATAGAAAAGGGAGATCACCGTGTTGAGCAAAGCGATGAATACCAACCAGAAGTTTCCTCCGTTGAAGGCTGAAACAAATACAAAGAACTTGCTGAAGAATCCGGCGAATGGCGGAATACCCGCTAACGAAAATAATGCCAGCGTCATGATGAAACACAGTTTCGGATTGGTTTGGTATAATCCGTTGTAATCCTCTATATCTACTTTGCCGCGACTCTTTTGCTCTATGATGTTGATAACGCCGAAAGCGGCAAGGTTGGCTGCTATGTACACCAGAACGTAGAATGCCAAAGAAGTCATGCCTATTGCGTTGCCACCCATAACGGCCAAAACGATATAACCGGCTTGGGAGATACTACTGAATGCCATGAATCGTTTCAGGTTTTGTTGACGGATAGCAAACAGGTTACCGATGGTGATGGTAGCAATAATCACGATGTACAACATGGGATGCCATTGTTCCATCATCGCTCCGAACACTTTTACCAATACCATCATTAATACGAAGACTGCAGAACCTTTAGAGATAACCGACAAATAGGACGTCACTGTAGTAGGGGCGCCTTGGTAAGCGTCGGCTGTCCACAGATGGAATGGAACCAGAGAAATCTTGAAGCCCAATCCGGCGAAAAAGAATACCAGCGACATGATTTGTAAAGGACTGCCTGTAAGACCGGCAGGAATATCACGGAAGTATAGCGTTCCGATGGTTCCGTAAATGAATGAGATTCCATACAGCATTAATCCGGATGAGAAAAGAGCGCTCAGAATATATTTGGCTCCTGCTTCGGCGGAATGTTGTTTGTATTTGTCGAAAGCGACAAGGCAAGCCATCGGTACGGAGGCAAGTTCCAGTCCGATAAAGAACATCAGGAAATGTCCTGCGCTAATCATGAAAAACATACCTAACAATGTGCTAAGCAGCAGCATATAGAATTCGCCTTGTTTATGACGAGTGTCGCCTCGTCGCAGCCAATTGTTCGCTTGAAGCACTACAATAAGTGTTCCTAACGTAAGGATACTTTTCATGGCATGAGCTATCGGTGAAGATTGATACATGCCGCCGAAGAGTTGGGTATAGCCATCGGGTTGGATGTTGACTATAAGGTGAATGCCCAACAATATGCAGGCCGTAAGCTGGAAATAGCGCCTCGATTTGCCTTCTGTGAACAAATCATATAAGAACAACACCATGATGATGGCGATGAGGCTTACTTCAGGAATCATATCTAGAAATTGAAAGTAGTTCATAGTAAACTGAAAATTAAAAATGAATAATTAAGAATGAACAGCGTGTAAGAAGAGGAGGCACTTTGTCATTAATTTGTATAAACCGGTGTGGCAACCATTCTTCACTCATCGTTTTGCATTCTTCATTTATAAATTACCAAGTATCGGCGCAACACTCTCGTGAATCAGATTGCTAATCCAGAAAGGAGCCAGCCCCAATCCGGCTACTGCCACTATCAGGCAGATTACGGCGAAGCGTTCATCCCATGTAGCATCGGTTAGTTTCAGATGTTCCGGGTTTTGTACCTTTCCATACAGAATCTTCCCGACGACGCGGAGGATGTAAACCGCGGTAATCACAATACTGGTACAAGCAATAATCGTGCAAATCCGATGGAAGGGATCGTTATTTTGGAACGAACCGACGAAAACCGTCATTTCGGCTACGAAACCGCTTAATCCCGGTAGTCCCAAGTTAGCTAAACCGGCAATAACATATCCCACACTAAGAAACGGCATGATTTTCATTAAACCGCCCATTTGGCGTACGTCACGCGTGTGGGTACGGCCATATATCATACCGATAAGGGCAAAGAACAGAGCCGTCATCAATCCGTGGCTTAACATTTGCAGGACAGCGCCTGTGCAACTGGTCTGCGTCATCATCAACAAAGCGAACAATACCAGTCCGCAATGCGATACGGAAGAATAAGCATTGATGTATTTCAAATCGGTTTGTACCACGGCGCTGAAAGCTCCGTATACAACGCTGATAGTCGTCAGGATAAGGAATATCCAACCTAACTCCCGGGCTGCTTCCGGCATCAAGTACATGGCAATGCGGAAACATCCGTATCCTCCCAGTTTCATCAACACGCCGGCATGTAGCATGGATACGGCTGTCGGGGCCGAAGCATGGCCGTCGGGGCTCCATGTGTGAAACGGGAATAGGGCTCCCAATACACCGAATCCTAAGAACGTAAGTGGGAAGAAAACCATCTGCCAGTTGTGGGGGATGTGGTTGTTGGCAGCAATTTCCAACACATTCATGGTGGTGGCGCCATTGCCGAAGTAGATTCCCAAAATACCCATCAACAGGAATGCCGAACCTCCCATTAACATTAATGTCAGTTTCATGGCAGCATATTCCTTACGGCCGCTTCCCCAAACTCCGATTAACAGATACATCGGGATAAGGGCGATTTCATAAAACATGAACATGGTGAAGAGGTCGACACAGATAAAGAAACCGAATACGCCTAACGACAAAAGAGTAAACCAGAGAAAATACTCTTTGGTAAGGGGTTTCAGTTTCCATGAAGCAAAGGTACCGGTAAAGACAATGATGGACGACAGTAATAACATCGCTACGGAAATGCCGTCGACTCCGATAGAATAGGCTATATGCAAAGGTGCATACCAAGTGTAACTGTCCGTATAAAGCATTTCGGCGGTAGCGCCGGCTTGCCGCAATGCAATGAAATCAATGGTCAGGTAAATAGCCAATGCCAGAATCATGGATGAACCTGTGACCATCACTCCGCGTATTTGGCGAATGTTACGGCTCAGCCAAAGGGCTAGCAACATAACCAAAGGAATCACGACAAAAAGACTTAATATATTCATAGTTCAAAGAGTCTTAATTAGATTAATAATAGCATGATCGTTAATATTACTGCGCCGCTTAAAAACCATATGCAGTAACTTTGAATGCTTCCGTTCTGCATGTTGCGTATCTCGTCGGCAGTGGCGTCTGTGCCCCATGCGATAAAGTTGAAGAACTGATCTATTACGTGGCGGTCCCACCAGGCAATAGGTGTCGAGATGCAACGGAAGATAATCTTTTTGGTTACGAACAGCCAAATTTCATCCATATAGAAACGGTGGTAAGCAGCTGTATGGAGCGTTTTAAAAGTGTGCGCCAGCTTATCTGCGAAAGTTTGTTTTCTGCGCATATACATACATGTAGCAATCAAAATCGACACGATGGCGATGCAGACACTTGTTACGGCAACCTGGGTATTCAGATGGATAACGTATGCTTCGCCGTTGCTGCTGACAAATTCTCCGAAGGGAATGAAACCTGCTACGCAAGTAACGGCAGCCAAGAACATCAGCGGGAAAGTCATGCTCAAAGGAGCTTCATGTGGAGTATGTGCTGTGTGCAACTCTTTATTTTCTTTTCCCCAAAAGATGCAATAGTAAAGACGGAACATATAAAAAGCCGTCAGGGCAGCGATAAAACTCATTGTCCAGCCGATGAAGGGACTGAATTCAAATGCGGCTGTCAGAATCTCATCCTTACTGAAAAATCCGCTGAACGGAGGAATGCCCGAGATGGCCAGACAAGCGATAAGGAAAGTAATATGAGTAATCGGCATATATTTACGAAGGCCTCCCATGGTAGACATCTCGTTGCTATGAACCGCATGGATAATGGCTCCGGCTCCCAGAAACAGCAATGCTTTGAACATAGCGTGGGTAAACAGATGAAACATTCCTGCCATGTAACCTAAACCTCCTTCGTGAGGAAGCATGGAGGTACAAACACCCAAACCCACCATCATGAAACCGATTTGTGAAATGGTACTGAATGCCAATACGCGTTTGATGTCGGACTGTACACAGGCAACTATCGCAGCATAAAGGGCTGTGAAAGCGCCGATATAAGCTACCCAATGTAACACTTCCGGAGCGTAACCGATAAATAACGGAAACATCCGGGCTACCAGATAGACACCCGCTACAACCATCGTGGCGGCATGGATTAGTGCGCTGACCGGAGTCGGACCTTCCATCGCATCCGGCAACCAAATGTGTAACGGGAACATGGCGCTTTTACCAGCGCCACCGACAAACATTAATCCTAATGCCACCGGTAACACCCTCAGGGCTGAGGCAGGTAATAAAGTCATGGCCGCCGTTGGTCCGTCGGCGCCCGCAATGACCTCCATTCCCGGTTGGAAAGAGAACGTTCCGGTGTAATAGCCATATATCAAGATACCGATAAGAAAACCCAAATCGGCAAAACGGGTTACAATGAACGCCTTCTTGCTGGCAGCGATGGCTTCCGGTTTGGTATAATAGAATCCGATCAGCAAGTAAGAAGAAACTCCCACCAGTTCCCAGAAGATATACATCTGGAAAATGTTTGTGGCCACCACCAGTCCGAGCATGGAGAATGTGAATAAACTCAAGAACGCGTAATAACGTTGAAATCCTTTTTCTCCTTTCATATATCCGAATGAATAGATATGTACCATCAGCGATACGGTGGAAATCACTACCAGCATCAGGATGGAGATGGGGTCTAACAAGATTCCTAAATCGATATGCAAGTTACCGTTGAAAGGTAACCATTCCATATTATAAGGTGTAAGGGCAGGATAGACACCTTCTTCATTCCGGCCGCCTCCAAAATAGAGGAATGCTGTAAGATAAGAAAGGAGTGTTACCGCACCGAGCACTATCGTTCCGATGGCACCGGCTACGGCAGGTTTCATACGCATGCCTGTAATGCCCAGCAACAAGAAGCTAAGGAACGGAAGAAGCAGTATTAGTAATGTATATTCCATATCCGATTAGTTTTTCATTTCATTTAAGTTCTTCACCTGAATATTGCGTATATTCCGGTAAATATTGATAATAATCGCGATGGCGACAGCTGTCTCCGCTGCGGAGACACCTATGGCAAACATGGCGAAGAAGAATCCTTCCAGTTGTTCGGGAAAGAGGTAACGGTTGAATACCACGAAATTGATATCTACCGAATTAAGGATTAACTCCACGCTGATAAGCATGGCCAGCAAATTACGTCGGGTAAAGAATCCGTACATCCCGACAAACATCATAATGGTGGACACCACCAGGTAATATTCCATTGGTACCATAAGCTTCTATCTTTTACGTGCAATTAATATACCTCCCACAATACAGGCCAGCAATAGTATGCTGATGACCTCGAATGGGAGTATGTACTGATATTTACCGGCTCCCATCAAAGCATGTCCGATGGCGCGCACATCCAGTTCACCCGATTCGAAATGGGAGGGAAGGAATTTATTCTTTAACATTACTATCAGGCAGATGGCCAGTCCGGCAAGAGTGCTGATGAGTCCGGCCAGCATCTTGCTGTTTTTCAGTTTCTCCGCCTTATCTCCCTGACTACTCGTCAGCAGGATACTGAATACGTAAAGCACCGTGATTCCACCTGCATAGATAAGTAACTGTACGGCACCCAGAAACGAGTAGTTCAGCTGGAAATAGATTCCGGCCGTACCGAATAAAACAAACAGCAGATAGGTGGCTGCCCGTAAGATACGTGAAGTGGTCACGGATAACACGGAACAAACACATATAAAGACTGCCAGAATGAAAAATACAATGAGATTCAGAGTCATATCGTTTGTTTTTTAATGATTGCTTTGTGTTTTGTTCAGTATCTTCACTAAGGTATTGCGATCGAATACTGCGTTTTCGAATTCCGTACTGAAACGGATGGCGTCATGCGGACAGGCATTGACACATAGTTGGCAAAACATGCAGGAACCCAAGTCGTATTGGTATTTCACCAATACTTTCTTTTTCTTTCCGCTTGTCTCATCGGTGATTGTCTCGCTTTCAATGTGAATGGTGTCATTCGGGCAAGCCATCTGGCAAAGTCCGCATGCAATACATTTGTTACGTCCTTCTTTATCCACAGGCATGGTGAGCATACCTCTGAAACGGTCGGATAGCACTAACGTTTTACGATTCTCAGGATATTGTTCCGTTACTTTTTTAGTAAAGAATTCCCGTCCGGTAACTTTCATTCCGGTCAGTAACGTTCCAATTCCGTGGAGCAGTCCGTTTATATAGTTTCTTTTCTTTTCCATGACTTAGAAGTGGAGTTTAAATACAACAATGATCACCATCAACAGCAGATTTACCAATCCTATCGGTACCAAATATTTCCATTCAAGCGTTAGTATCTGATCGATACGCAAACGGGGAAAAGTCCATTTGAACCACATAAGCAGCCATACAATGAAGAAAGCTTTGGCAAAGAACCAGACGAAACCGGGAATATAGTCCATTGCTTGGTTGAATCCGTCTAATCCGGGAATATGGAGTGGCATCCATCCTCCCAGGAAGATGGTGGCTGCAATACCGGCAATGATAAACAGGTTGACAAACTCGGCTACATAGAATAAGCCGAAATGCATGCCTGAATATTCCGTATGGTAACCGGCGGTTAACTCGCTTTCGGCTTCGGGAAGATCGAACGGTCCTCGGTTTACCTCGGCGTTTCCGGCAATCAGGTAGATGACGAATGCGATAAATGCCGGGATATGGCCTTTAAACAAAAACCATCCGTCGGCTTGTCGTTCAACGATTTCGCTTAATTGCAAAGTATCGGTCAGTACTACGATTGTCAGGATGCTTAGACCGATAGATAACTCGTAGCTAATCATCTGAGCGCCGCTTCGCATGGCCCCGATAAGAGAATACTTATTGTTACTGCTCCATCCGGCCAGCAGGATGCCTACGATACCGATGCTAGAAGCTGCCAGCATGAAGAAGATTCCCACGTTGAAGTCGAGCACTTCCAGACCTTTATTGATTGGCAGACAACTGAAAGACATGATAGAGGCCAGGATGACAATGTACGGTGCCAGATTATAAAGGAACTTATCAGCATGGTTGATGGTAATGATTTCCTTAATCAGCATTTTAAATACATCGGCAAACACCTGTATGGTTCCGTAGGGGCCTACACGCATCGGACCTAAACGGCATTGGAAAGCCGCGCAGACTTTACGTTCCATGAAAATCATGATAATGGCCAGTACGGCATACATCAGCATGATGCAGATACCTATTGCTACACACTCTACGAATACCGCCAGTCCGGTAGGCATAAAAGAAATAAGCTGCTCGTGTATCCAGTTTGTTATTATACTAAAATCAAACATACTCTTTAATTATTAAATTTTATCCGTTCTTTCTTGTCGGAGGTTGTGTTCGTTATCTGTCAATATCGGGTACCACATAATCCACTGTTCCGCCGATAGCAATCAAATCGGCAATCTTGGCGCCCCGTGTGAGGGTTTCCATACACGAAACCAGCGGTAGCCCCGTACTGCGGAACTTCATGCGATACGGATACTTGTCTCCTTTACTCTCTATGAATACTCCGAATTCTCCGCGGCTTCCCTCTACAGCAGAATAGTAGCTTCCTTCCGGTATGCGGATGATGGGTTTCATCTTTTGCTGATATTCGCCTTCGGGGATGTTATCGATTAATTGTTCGATAATGCGCAGGCTCTCTTCAATTTCTTTCATCCTCACCATATAGCGTGCGTAAGAGTCGCCTTCGGTAAACAACACTTCGTTAAATTCCACTTTGTCGTATACTCCGTACGGGTGACGTTTGCGGACATCGCATGCCCATCCTGCGGCGCGTCCCGTACCTCCGGTGGCTCCAAAAGAAATGGCATCCTCGCGGCTGAGTACTCCTACGCCTTTCAGACGTTGCTCGGCGATGATGTTTCCGGTAAAGACTTCGTGATATTCTCGTAGTGTAGGACGAAGATAAGCGATGAATTCCTTTACTTTCTGTACAAACGACGGGGCAATATCCGTCTGTACGCCGCCTATCGTGTTATAGTTTTGGATAAGGCGTCCTCCGGTCGTTTCCTCAAAGATGTCTAAAATCTTTTCTCGGTCGCGGAAACCGTAGAAGAAAGCGGTCAGAGCTCCCAAGTCCATGCAAAGGCATGAGAAGAAGAGCAAATGAGAATCGATACGTTGCAGTTCGTCCATGATGGTACGGATATATTGAACCCGTTCGGAGACTTCCACCCCCATGGCCTTTTCGATGCACATACATAAGGCATGACGGTTTTGATGGGCGCCCAGATAATCCAACCGGTCGGTCAGCGCCAATGTTTGCGGATAAGTCAGGCTTTCGCACATCTTTTCGATACCCCGGTGAATATAACCGCAATGCACGTCCAGTTTCTGGATGATTTCGCCTTCCAGCGAAACGCGGAAACGGAGCACGCCGTGAGTGGCGGGATGTTGGGGGCCTATATTGATAATATATTCGTTGTCTTCGAAAATTACTTCACGCTTTTCGATAACACTTCCGTCGCGAAGCACTTCGAGACGTGCTGTCGTATCTACCGGCTCTTCGTTGGTCATACGCAACGGATTGGTTTCCTCACTCATATCGTAATCTTTACGCAAAGGGTGTCCTACCCAATCGTCACGGAGATAGAGGCGGCGTAAATCCGGATGGTTTGTAAAGCGAATCCCGTAGAAGTCGAATGCTTCCCGTTCGTTGAATTCCGCTGCTTTCCATATGTCACATACCGTTGGTATTTCGGGATTTTCCCGGTTTGCAGAGTGTGTCCGTACTACCGTGTTTTCTCCCGTAAGGGTGTTCTCTAAATGATAAACGACTCCCAGTCCCTCTTCTTGCCAATCCATTCCGGTCAGGCTTCTCAGGAAATCGAAGTGCCGTTCGTCGTGCAGTTTCTTCATTTCCGCATGGAGTTGTTCCACCGGTATATCTATTATTTCATTCATAGTTATTTCGCCTTTTGAGGTTCTTCTTCTTTACGGTTCACTCCACCGAAGAATTTTTCCAGTTTTACTTTTCTCTGTAATTGTATCATTCCGTAAAGCAATGCTTCCGGGCGGGGCGGACATCCGGGGATGTATACATCTACGGGCAGAATTCTGTCCACTCCGTTCACTACGTGATAGGATTTTTTGAAAGGTCCTCCGCTGATGGCGCATCCGCCTACGGCAATCACATATTTCGGGTCGGCCATCTGGTCGTATAATCGTTTCAGTACCGGAGCCATTTTATGGGTGATGGTTCCGGCAACCATAATCAGGTCGGCCTGACGCGGACTGGCACGGGCTACTTCGAACCCGAAGCGGGCGAAATCATACCGGGCAGCACCCACTGCCATAAATTCAATGCCGCAGCAACTGGTTGCAAAGGTAAGAGGCCATAGCGAGTTGCTTCTTCCCCAATTGATGAGGTCGTCCAGACAACCCAGCCATACCTTGCCACCGTTGGCATTGAGTTCCTGAACCATTTGTTCAAGATACTCGTTATTCTTAAAGTCTTCATAAGGAATCGACTTGATGTGTGGCTTCTTTATTTCCATTCCAAAGCTCCTTTCTTCCAGGCATAAGCCAGTCCCAGAACTAATATGATTAAAAAGAACAGAATACTGAACAGACCGTATACTCCCAAGTCTTGCACCACTACGGCCCAAGGAAATAGGAATACCGTCTCTACGTCAAACATAAGGAAAAGGATGGCAAACAAGTAGTAACCTACCTTAAATTGCATCCATGAGTTACCTCTTGTGGGGATACCGCATTCGTAAGCCTCTCCTTTTTGAGCATTAAAAGAGCGGGGCGAGATAACTCCGGCAAGTCCTAATGCAACGGCTACCAACACGATAGCCGTTAAGATGACGACAATTAAAAGTGTAAAATACATATAAATAGCATATATTAGGATGATACAATCGAAAAAAGTCCGGCATGTGTATGGCCTGTCCATATAATGCCCGACATGAAAAAGATTTCAAATCCCGTTTAGATAAGAATCCTCCGGAGGGTATAGATATAATATGCTATACCGGCGGAAGAATAAGTTTGCTGCCGGTTTAAAGCGGCAGCAGAATCTGAGATAGCTGTATGATATAGATTGTTTGAATCGGAGGAGGGTGAGAATAACGGTTTGTATAAAGTATTTGCCGAAACCTCTGAAGAATAGGGAGGTTGGGGCAAGTCTGCAATTCCGTTCATATACAGGAAATGCATTGTTTTTTCGAAAGGTGTTTCTTGTTGTTGGTAGAATGAGGCGGAAGATGCGCTGTGTTCCATTGTTTCGGCATGTATGTCATGTGTTCCTGCTATGACGCATAACAGGAACAATGTCGTGCTTAAAATGAATTTTTGAACGCTTTTCATCATGTTTCATTTCTTAAGAACTGCAAAGATAGCCACTTATTTCTAATAGGTAATAATAAAATAAACAAACTTTAGCGTTTTTTCCAGAAACTGGAAGTAAACAACAGTAAAACGGAGAATAATTCCAGTCGTCCGATTAGCATTAGAATGGAACATATCCATTTAGCGATCTCGGGCAGCGTTTCCCACGAATAGGCCGGTCCGTATAGTCCAAGACCGGGACCCACATTACCGATACTGGAAACTACGACTCCGTAAGATTCCATAAAGCCTACTCCGGTGAGCATGACCAGCAGCCAGCCGATAAAGATTGCCGCAATGTAGACTACAATGAAAGCCAGTAAGGTAGACTGCATGCCAATGGGCACCACCGTGTGGCTGATGCGTATGGGCAATACGGCATTGGGATGCAGGATGCGTTTGAATTGGTTCTTTGCTATTTGTGCAAGAATGGCTATTCGGACACACTTGACAGCTCCGCTGGTGGAACCCGCGCAGGCTCCGAAAAACATAGTGATGCTTACCAGTAACCAGAGTACGGGAGCCCACATCATATAGTCGGCCGAGGCAAAACCCGTGGTGGTCTGTATGGAAACAATCTGGAATAAGGCTTTTCGGAAAGATTCTTCCAGGTCTGACGAACTGGTGAAAATCAATACTACTACGGTGAAAGAGGTAAAGAACAGAAGAGTGCCCACATACCATCGGAACTCTGTGTCTTGAAAGAGCTTTTTTATTTTTCCTTTTAAAAGGGAGAAGAACAGTAAACTGAAATTAATTCCCGAAAGGAACATGAATAACGTGACGATGTATTCGATGTACGGCGAATTAAATGCGGCAATACTGTTTTGCCTGGTAGAATATCCGCCGGTAGACGTTGTAGTCATGGAATGACAAATGCTGTCGAACCAATCCATTCCGCCAAGGTAAAGTAAGGCGGTTTCAGTAATAGTAAGTCCGAAATATAGACTCCATATCCATTTGGCCGTTACTCCGATTCTCGGATGCAACTTATTGTGGGTGGGTCCCGTGGCTTCCGCGGCAAATAATTGGATACCTCCCGCTCCGAAGATAGGCAACACCGCGATGGTGAAGAATACAATGCCCAAACCTCCGATCCATTGCGTCATGCTTCTCCAAAATAACAGACCGTGTGGAAACGATTCAATATTGTTGAGTATCGAGGCACCGGTGGTGGTGAATCCCGACATCGTTTCGAAAAAGGCATTGGTTACATTGGGGATGTAGCCGCTGATGTAATAAGGCAGCATGCCGAATAACGAAAAAATAACCCACGAAACGGAGACAATAATATATCCGTCTTTCCGGCTAGTATGCTTTTCCGCTCCGCGGCCTGTGACAAAGAGGATGGTACCGGCAATGGCAGTAATCACTACCGCATAGAGAAACCCGTTTAAATCATCTTCTCCGTAGCAGATGGGGAAAATAGCACACAATAGCAGGAGCGCCGCTTCGATATATAGTAACGTGCCTATAATCTTATAGATGATTTTAGCGTTTATCATTAGTTGAAGTATTTCTCTATTTTTTGAATCATCAAACCTAAACAGAACACCACTACATGGTCGCCGGCTTGTATCTGGGTATTTCCCGTTACCAGCGAACCTACACCATTACGAATCATACCGCCGATGTTGACTCCTTTGGGCAGACCGCAATCTTTTACCGGGTGTTTGGTTATACGGGCGCCTTCTTTGACGGTAAATTCCGCTACATCGGCGTTGGCCACCGTCAGGCATTTAACGTTAGATACGTCTGCATCCAGCATCATTTGGTAGATATGACTTGCGGCAATGGCCTTTTTATTGATTATCGTTCCGATATCCATGCTTTCGGCCATACCGATATAGTCCAGATTTTCTATTTCGGCAACCGTTTTGCTCACTCCAAGTCGTTTGGCAGCCAGACAAGCAAGGATATTGGTTTCTGAATTGCCTGTCAGGGCGATGAAAGCTTCCGTATTTTTAATACCCTCTTCCAGAAGTAAATCTATATCCCGTCCATCGCCATTGATAATCATTACCTTTTCATCCAATAGCTCCGTGAGGCGGTGGCAGCGGTTGACATCGTTCTCTACGATTTTCACTTGCATATAGTCGGGCACGTACTGCGCGGTGCGTACGGCAATGCGGCTGCCTCCCATAATCATTACGTTCCGGACATCTTTATAAGAGTCTTTTCCGGCTATTTGGCGTATATAGGGTATGTGCTTCTTAAGAGTCATGAAATACACCAAGTCGAGGCTTTTGATATGGTCGTCTCCGCGCGGTATAATAGTTTCGTTACCACGTTTGATTGCCACCACGTGGTAAGGAGTATTCGGTCCGCCCAGCTCGTATAGAGGAATGTCCAGAATTTGCGCCGTATCGCGAAGTTTCACCCCAATTAAAACCAATTCGCCGGCATAGACTTCCCACCATTGTCGTATCCAGCTCATCTTTACAGCGTCTACAATCTCCTTAGCCGCCAGCATTTCCGGATAAATGAGCGAATCTACTCCCAGTTTCTTAAAGAATTCCTGATGCTTCGGAAGCAGATATTCGTAGTTGTCGATGCGTGCAACCGTCTTTTTTGCACCTAAGTTGCTGGCCAGCATGCAAGAAGTCATGTTGCGGCTTTCGTCCGGTGTGACGGCTACAAACAAATCTGCTCCCGATACTCCGGCTTCTTTCAAACCCGAAATGGAGGTAGAGGAAAGGTTCACAGTCATTAAATCGAAGTTGGAATCCAATTTATTAAGCCGCTCTTCGTTACTGTCCATAAGGATTATATCTTGTTTCTCTCCGGAAAGCAGCTTAGCTAAATGGGTACCTACCGACCCCGCTCCCGCAATGATTATTTTCATAATTCGCTCCTTTTTATGTTAACTTCGCTTCGTTAAAGAGGTAGAGAAATCATTCTTTTGCTTTGCTTCGTTAGTAGTTAAAGTAAAATGTCTTGCTATCCGTTCAACATATTATTATCGGTTTGGAGACCTTTACCTTACTTTACTACTTGCTTTCTTTATCTCTTATATATTATTTACTTCTTCAACTTCTTTTTTACTTAGTTCCTTTAACTTCTTTCTATAATTCTTATGACTCCTTTAGCTCCTGTAACTCCCTTATTACTTTAACTCCTTTAATTCCTTAAGAATCCCCTCTTCATCCATGCCGCACAGATGGTATAATTCTTTCACGCAACCGTGTTCCACAAACTCATCGGGCAGCCCGACTCGCTTCACGTGCGGATAATATCCGTTGTCCGCCATAAACTCAAGGATGGCACTTCCTACTCCGCCTTTTATCACTCCGTCTTCCACGGTTACTATCTTTTTGAAGTTTTTTCCCACTTCATGAAGCAGTTCCGTATCAAGCGGTTTGACAAAACGCAAGTCATAGTGGGCAATGCTCAGTCCGCTTTCTTCTGCTTTACGGATGGCTTTAGCCGCTGTGTTTCCTATCGGGCCGATACTTAGGAGAGCGATGTCTTTTCCGTCTTTTAGTTTTCGTCCTTTTCCTATCTCAATCTCTTCCAGCGGGCAACGCCAATCTACCAAAACTCCACGTCCTCGGGGATAACGGATGACGAACGGACCTTTGTCCGGCAATTGAGCCGTATACATGAGACGTCGTAATTCGTGTTCGTCGTAAGGCGAAGCAATGGTAAGGTTTGGGATAGGCCGCATGGAAGCCAAATCGAACGCTCCGTGATGGGTGGGTCCGTCTTCGCCAACCAGTCCGGCGCGGTCGATGCATAATACTACGTTCAGTTTTTGAATGGCTATATCGTGAATAAGGTTGTCGTAAGCCCGTTGCATGAACGACGAATAGATGTTACAGAAAGGAACAAGTCCTTCTTTAGCCATGCCTCCCGAAAAGGTGACGGCATGACCTTCGGCGATGCCCACATCGAAAGTCCGGTCGGGCATAGCTTTCATCAATATATTCATGGAACATCCCGTAGGCATGGCGGGGGTGACTCCTACAATCTTTTCGTTTTGTTGCGCCAATTCCAGAAGCGTGTTGCCGAATACGTCCTGAAACAGCGGCGGCAGCCCTTCCGTATTGGCCACAAGACGTTTGCCTGTTTCTTTATCGAACATCCCCGGTGCGTGCCAGATGGTGGCCGCTTTCTCGGCAGGGCCGAAACCTTTGCCTTTGATAGTGTGGATGTGCAGTAACTTAGGTCCCGTCATGTGTTTGATGTCTTTCAGCGTGCGAGCCAAGTTTTTCACATCGTGTCCGTCTATCGGACCGAAATAGCGTATGTTCATCCCTTCGAAAATGTTCTGTTGCTGGGAAAGCATCGATTTCAAGCTGTTGTTGAAGCGCAGTATACTTTTCCGGCGTTCTTCGTTGAGTATGCCCCAACGGAAAAACATCTGGGAGATTTTGAAACGGATACGGTTATAACAGTTGGAAGTGTTCAGGTTGAGCAGATATTGTTTCATCCCGCCTACACTGCGGTCGATGGACATGTTGTTGTCGTTAAGGATAATCAACAAGTTGTTAGGAGTGGTCGAGGCATTGTTGAGCCCTTCGAATGCCAGTCCGCCACTCATCGATCCGTCGCCTATTACCGCTACCACATGCCGGTTGTCTTCGCCGTGTTTTTTGGCAGCCACGGCCATACCTAATGCAGCAGAGATGGAATTGGAAGCGTGACCGCAGGTAAACGTGTCATATTCGCTTTCGTCGGGAGACGGAAACGGGCGTATGCCTTTAAATTTACGGTTGGTTGAGAAGATTTCCCGTCTTCCTGTCAGGATTTTGTGTCCGTAAGCCTGGTGTCCCACATCCCATACAATGCGGTCATAAGGGGTATTGTATACATAATGCAGTGCTACAGTCAGTTCTACCACTCCCAAACTGGCGGCAAAATGGCCGGGATTGCAGGAGAGTTCGTCAATGATGTCTTCTCTTAATTCCTTGCACACTTCCGGGAGTTGTTCCGGAGAAAGCTTGCGCAAATCCTCCGGGTAATGAATGGCATTAAGCAATTTATATGTTGAGTCTTTATCCATTATATTACGAAATGTAGCGCAAAAATAGTAAAAGAAAGTATAAGTCGCTTACTTTTCCATTAAATTCTTGGAATCGGATATGTTTGGTTGTACAGGTTTTGGAGGTGGTATATGCTGCCTGTCGACGTTGCGCTGTCCGCCTGGGGACGTGAAGCTGTCTACGTCACGAGATAGAGCTGTCAGCGTTATGAGGTTGCGCTGTCTACATCAAGAAGTTGACAAACAGTTGTTTGCAGGGGCTGGAAATCCCCGTTTGGTGGGCAACGTTACAATATGATTTCATTTCATGGGTTACATTCTTGCTTAAGCTCATATTTTTTTGCTAATTTTGCTACATAGAAAATAATTAAGGTAAGTAAATTATGAAATTTAGTACTCCTGTGGAGTTACCTACAGGTATGCCTGCTATCAGTCATACCGACCGCATCCTGATAATGGGTTCTTGCTTTGCAGAGAACATCGGCGGACTGTTTGCCGAGAATAAGTTCCTAGTGGATGTCAATCCTTTCGGTATTATTTACAATCCTTCTTCCATAGCGGATGCATTGTGGAAACTGCTGGACGGGAAACCCTATGTCGAGGATGACCTTTTCTGTTATGGGGATACTTGGCATAGCTTCATGCACCACGGTTCCTTTTCGGGAACTACGCCGGAGTCGACTATGGCGAAAATCAATGAACGCTTTTGTAAAGCTCAGGAAGAAGTTCTGAATGTAGACTGGTTGATACTGACTTTCGGCACTTCGTATGTGTATGTGCTGAAAGAATCGGGCGAAATGGTATCCAATTGTCATAAATTACCTGCAAACCGTTTCGACCGTTACCGCCTGTCGGTGGAGGAGGTTTTAGAAACGTATGTCCCCTTGATTCAGGCGTTACGCGCACGTAATCCTCGGGTGAAATTATTGTTTACCGTAAGTCCTATCCGCCATTTGCACGACGGACTTCATGCCAACCAACTAAGCAAATCGGTGTTGTTGATGGCTATAGAGCGTTTGGAACAGCAATTCCCCGAATGTGTCTTTTATTTTCCGTCTTATGAAATTGTGGTCGACGAATTGCGCGACTACCGTTTTTATGCCGACGATATGGTACACCTCTCGGATCTGGCGGTAAGTTACCTTTGGGAATGCTTCGGGAAAACCTTTTTTACAAAGGAAACTTTCCGGGTGATGGACGAAGTTGAAGCTCTCCGGCGAGATATGGGTCATAAGCCTTTTCGTCCCGATTCGGAAGCATATCTGCGTTTTTTAGGACAAATAGAGTTAAAAATAAAACAACTTAATGATAAATACCCGTACTTAGACTTTCAAAAAGAATTAGAACTATGTCGTATGCGATTGAAAAAATAGCTAAATTGATAGGAGCGGAACGTTTCGGACAGGTGGAAGCACACATCGATTGGATTCTTACCGATAGCCGTTCGCTCTGTTTTCCTGAGGAAACTTTATTTTTTGCGCTGACAACAAGGCGGAATAACGGTCATAAATATATAAAGGAACTATATAACCGGGGAGTGCGTAACTTCGTCATCAGTAGTTTTCCTGACGAAGCGGAGAGTTACGAGAATTGTAATTTTTTGAAGGTGGCTAACCCGTTGAAAGCATTGCAAAAACTGGCTGAACAGCGTCGCGGGGAGTTTCAGATACCGGTGATAGGCATTACTGGAAGCAATGGAAAAACCATTGTGAAAGAGTGGCTTTACCAGTTCATCAGCCCTGATAGAGTGGTAACCCGTTCCCCACGGAGTTACAACTCACAGATAGGTGTGCCGTTGTCGGTATGGCTCATGAATGATGAATCCGAACTGGCAATCTTTGAAGCGGGTATCTCAGAAATGGGAGAGATGGACGCACTGCGGAACATTATTCAACCCACTATTGGCATTTTGACAAATATCGGCGGCGCTCATCAAGAGAACTTTTTTTCGTTGCAGGACAAATGTATGGAGAAAATCTCCTTGTTCAAGGATTGTGATGTGGTAATTTATAACGGTGATAACGAACTGATAAGCGGGTGTGTGGCGAAATCGCTTCTCACAGCAAGGGAGATCGCATGGTCGATGACCGATGCCGACAGACCGCTCTTTATCAGGTCTGTCAAGAAAGGTGAAACGGAAACAACCGTTGAATACCGTTATTTGGGGATGGACAATCAATACAAGATACCTTACATCGACGATGCTTCCATTGAAAACTCGCTGAACTGTTTGGCAGCGTGTCTCTATTTGATGATTGACACCCAAACCATTGCGCAACGTATGGCGAAACTGGAACCGGTGGCGATGCGATTGGAGGTGAAGGAAGGCAAGAACGGATGCACGTTGATTAACGACAGTTACAATTCCGATTTGGCGTCGTTGGATATTGCGCTCGACTTTATGTCCCGCCGTCCCGACTGTCAGGGACGCAAACGTACGCTCATCTTGTCCGACATCCTGGAAACAGGGCAAAGTTCCACCTTATTATATAGGAAAGTTGCGCAGTTGGTCGAGAGCAGGGGAATAGAAAAAATAATAGGGGTCGGGCCGGAGATATCTTCCTGTTCTTCCCGTTTCAGCATGGAGAAATATTTTTTCCCAAATACCGATGCTTTATTGGCTTCAGACGTGTTTGCGGCTTTGCGTAATGAGGTGATTCTGATAAAAGGCTCCCGTAGCTTCCATTTCGACGATATCTCCGAACGGCTGGAACTGAAAGTGCATGAAACCATTTTGGAAATCAACCTGCATGCTATGGTAGACAACCTGAATTATTACCGCAGCCTTCTGAAACCGGAGACCAAAGTGGCTTGTATGGTCAAGGCTTCTGCTTACGGAGCCGGTTCGTATGAGGTGGCCAAGACATTGCAAGATCACAGGGTGGACTATCTGGCCGTGGCAGTGGCCGACGAAGGTTCGGAACTCCGCAAGGCAGGCATTACTTCCTCCATCATCATCATGGACCCCGAACTGACAGCCTTTAAAACCATGTTCGATTACAAGCTCGAGCCGGAAGTATATAGCTTCCATCTGTTGGAAGAGCTGATTAAGGCTGCTGAGAAAGAGGGTATCACCAATTTTCCGATACACATCAAACTCGATACGGGCATGCACCGTTTAGGCTTTGTTCACGAAGATATTCCGGCGTTGATTCGTCGTCTCAAATCCCAGACCGCTGTGATTCCGCGTTCCGTATTCTCTCACTTTGTAGGTAGCGATAGTCCGGATTTCGATTCTTTTACGCATAGGCAGATCGATAGTTTTGTGGCTTCATCCGATGAGTTGCAGGCGGCGTTTTCGCATAAAATACTCCGTCATATCTGTAACACGGCAGGTATCTCCCGCTTCCCCGGCGCGCAGTTTGATATGGTACGTTTGGGCTTGGGCTTATATGGAGTGAATCCCGTAGATAATTCGGCCATTCACCATGTAAGCACGCTGAAAACCACTATCCTTCAGATACACGATGTGCCGAAAGAGGAAACGGTAGGTTACAGCCGGAAAGGCCGTTTGACGCGTGACTCTCGTATAGCGGCCATCCCCATCGGGTATGCCGACGGGCTGAACCGTCATTTGGGCAACGGACATGGCTATTGTTTGGTAAACGGGCAGAAAGCTCCTTATGTGGGAAATATCTGTATGGATGTCTGCATGATTGATGTAACGGACATCGACTGTAAAGAAGGTGATAAAGTCATTATTTTCGGAGATGAGTTGCCGGTAAGCAAGTTGGCCGAGATATTGGATACCATTCCTTATGAAATACTCACCGGTGTCTCTAACCGTGTAAAACGTGTTTATTTTCAAGAGTAGTCTGAATAGACTGGTACATACTTGTTTTCGTTTCATTACGGATAGTGCAAAAGAAAGTGGTTAGGAAATAATCTGTAAGAAGGGTGAATTCTATGTGGAGAGGACGTAGGATTTGCCCTTTTGGTTGATTTGTTTGTCCAGAACGTATTTTACGAGATGAAAGGTTCAGACATACCCTTGACTGCAGGAAATGTCGGGGCAAATGAAGGGAGCGTTGTAAGGTGGATTTGAAGAAAGCCTGTGGCAAACGTCCGGTTCGAACTACAGAAGATAAAGACATTAAGGCTTATGAGTGGGATGAGTTTAGCGGACAACACAAAGGTCTCTAAATAAAAAAAAGACAGTCTTTCCATTTGTAAGCTGGAATAAATTAAATCCCCTTGTTTTAGCCATAATTTACATTATAAGGCAGAAACAAGGGGATTTATCTTAATAGAGATTCCAATTTATAAGACTTCCCGTTTCTATTTTGAGACAGCCTCTATTCAATGAAATCGTATATGATCCCAACAGTAAAGCAGCAATCAACCCAGGAACGAAATCAATACACCGGCAGCTACGGCCGAACCAATTACTCCGGAAATGTTGCTCGACATACAGTAGTTCAATACATGATTCTTTGGATCATATTTAGTGGCAATTTCGTTGGCTACACGACTCGCCATCGGTACGGCACTCAATCCGGTTGCACCGATTAACGGGTTAATCTTCTTCTTGCTGAACACGTTGAAGAGTTTCACGAACAAGATACCTCCCGAAATGGAGAGTGCAAAGGCAAGGAATCCGCCGATAACGATACCGATAGTGGTCCAGTTAAGGAAAGCTTCGGTAGTCATGGTTGCTCCCACGCACAATCCTAAGAAGATAGTTGCTGCATTCATGATACTGTTAGCTGCAGCATCGAACAAACGGCTTGTGTCGCTACCGATTTCCTTAATCAGGTTACCGAACATTAACATACCGATTAAAGGTACGGCGCTCGGCACAAACAGAGCCACGACTGTAGTTACCGCAATCGGGAAAATAATCTTCAGTACCCGCAGGTTCTTTATTTCTTTTGCGGAAGGATAAAGCTTCTCCTGCTCTTTCATATTGATCTTCAACTCTTTCTTAGTACATAAGAGTTTTACTACCAGCGGGATAATTACCGGAACCAGCGCCATATACGAGTAAGCTGCAATGGCAATAGGACCCAGCAAATGCGGAGCCAGCTTAATGGTGGTGAAGATAGCCGTAGGACCGTCGGCACCACCGATAATACCTAATGCGGCCGCTTCTTTGGGAGTAAATCCCATAAGAATGGCAACCAATAATACGGTAAAGATACCTAATTGTGCGGCTGCTCCGAAAATAGAGAGACGCAGGTTACGCAACATCGGGCCGAAATCGGTCAGCGCCCCTACACCCATAAAGATGATAGGAGGCAAAAATCCCGTTTTAATCAGCATGTAATATAGGAAATTCATCAATCCCATGTCGTGGGCTATTTCGTGTAAAGGCATTTCCCATATATTCTTCATAACTCCGTTAATGTCAACCATTCCGTTTTCGTTTGCCTGCGTTACACCCATGTCACCGCCCGGAAAGTTGGCCAACAATACGCCAAATGCAATCGGGATGAGTAACAGAGGTTCGTAATGCTTCTTAATACCCAGATAAAGCAGGACGAAAGCAATGGCATACATGATGAGGAACGACGGATCAGCAATGATGTTGCTGAACGCCGTCATGTCATATAGTTTTTCTAATATATCTTCCATTATCCAATTTTCATTATAACGTCATCTTCTGCAACAGTATCTCCCGGATTGGCACATACGGCCGTCACCGTTCCGTCGAATTCGGCACGGATGGCATTGTATGTTTTCATTGCTTCTATGTAGCAAAGAATGTCTCCGGTCTTCACTTTATCGCCTACCTTAAGCGGGGTTTCTTGTGCCGTTTTAGTCAAAAAGAATTTGCCTTCCAACGGTGCCGTGATGTCTTTGCCCTCGCCTGTAATGGCTGCCTGTACTTTGTCGTCGGCAGGAGCCAGGGTGGCGGCATCTACTTCACCATAAGCTACGGTTACCTTGTATGACTGTCCGTTTACGTTTACGGTCAGAATTTTCGGAGCTTTCGGCTCTTCCGGTTTGAAATCTTTTTCGGCGTGGCGTTTCTTTACATCCTCAAGGAAGTCTTCTTTAGCCTTTCCACTCTTGTACGCCTCGTATTGGGCCGGATGCATGGCATATTCGAACAACTCTTCATCATCTTGTCCGGTATCCCATTTCTTTTCCTTCATCAGTGCACGGAACTTGTCGAGCGCATCGGGGTAATTATCCTGCGGATTACCTGTAAAGAACTTGCGCCCTTCCCTTTCTGCTTTTTCAATGATTTCCGGAGCTAGCGTGCCCGGAAGCTTTCCGGCTTTTCCAAGAATCATGTCCCAGATATCATCGGCAATCATACCCCAACGCTCTTTGCCTTTCTCCATAGCCATTACATTCATCAAAGCGACGTTCTTCACGTATTGGCTGAAAGGGGTAACCAGGCACGGATAACCTAAGCGGGGCCAAACATAAGCCACTTCGTCGAACAGTTTGATAAGCAGTTCGTCTTGTGTCATAAACGGTTGGTTGCGTTTAGCCTTATATTTGTTGATAGATTCCAAGTTTGTTTCCAAGTCGGCCATTAAACTGCCCATCATACCGCCTGGTAATCCCGGTCCGATGAGTAATGAGTTCATCAGGCGGTTCTTGGGGCTGATATAAAGTCCTAGGAAATCGTCCATAAATTCTTGAATCATGGAACGAACTTTCATGTAAGCCTCCATATTGATTTCCGGCACATCGAATCCTGCGTCTTTCAACATCGCTTGCACGCTGATAACGTCCGCGTGTCCGGTTCCCCACGACAGAGGCTCCATACCCACGTCTATATAGTCGCAGCCTGCCTTGCAGACTTCAAGAATGGAAGTCATGTTGAATCCCGGCCCTGCGTGGCTATGGTATTGAATAGGAATATCCGGATGGGCCGCTTTAATGCCGGCTACGATTTTTCCTAAGGTAGCCGGACGTCCGATACCTGCCATATCCTTGATGCAAATTTCGTCGGCGCCTGCCTTAATCAATTCATCGGCCATGCCTACATAATATTCTATCGTGTGAACTGGCGAGAAGGTGATACACAGCGAGCATTGTGAAATCATTCCTGCAGCATGGGCATATTCAATGGAAGGGATGATATTGCGTGTATCGTTCAGTCCGCAGAAAGTACGGGTAATGTCGGTACCTTGTGCTTTTTTTACTTTATAGAAAAGTTTACGTACGTCTGCCGGAACGGGGCTCATTCGCAAACCGTTCAAGGCGCGGTCCAGCATATGTGTCTGGATACCGGCTTCGTGGAAAGGTTTCGTCCATTCGCGGACTGCTTTGTTTGGGTTTTCCCCGAATAATAGATTTACTTGTTCAAAGCCTCCGCCATTGGTTTCTACACGGGCAAAACATCCCATTTCAATAATGGCCGGGGCAACTTTAACCAACTGGTCTACGCGTGGAACATATTTTCCGGCAGATTGCCACATGTCACGGAACACCAGACTAAATTTTACTTCTCTTTTCATATTTTTATTCATGTTGTTTTTACTCTCCTTAAGTGTTTTTCAGTTGTTGCTTCACTATGGTAGTTTTTCTATCTTCACCACTTTCCCTTTTCCGGCAGTCAGCACTTTTACGGCCGCTTTAATAGCGGCGACCGAATCGTTATCGGCAATAGCACGTTGAGCAGAGACCTTCGCCTGTACTTCATCCGGTGCGAATTTGTTGACTAGGGAAATAAGCAGTTTACCCAGATTGATTACTACTAGTAGGATAATGAAAACGGTAACCATACCGACTACCATTAAAAGTAATCCAGTTCCTAAATTGTCCATGTTATTTCTTATTTGTAAGATTAATTATACTAGAATGTTTCTTTTTTGCATAAAAACGCTCGAAATTACTCCTTTTTCATTTTATAATGAAAAGAATTCTGTTAAATTGTGATTAAAAGCGGAATTAAACGTCTTCTTTCAAGCAGAAAGGAACTGATTTTTTAAAGCATTAGGGAGTTATATTTAATCTTATTCAAGATGAGGAGGCTATAACAATTCCTGAAATCTCACAAAATGCAAAGGTGACGGAACGGACTATCAGCGTGATAGAGAATCTCTTATATAAAAAAAGTATGCTTTCTCGTAAAGGAGGTCAGAAAGAGGGTATATAGAGAGTCAATCAAAAGGATTGACAGGCGATGACTATTAAATAAGATTCATTTATATAAGGTACATTCGAGAGAAACTGTGCCTATCTCGGAGGAACTTTTTCTAGATAAAGGGTTATATAGGTTTTTGGTCCTAATAGAACCCTGATAGGTCTTTAATAAATGTAGGATATTTCTGATTATAAGTAAATTAGATGTGAATTTGTGAATGCTTTCTTTTTAATCGAATGCGACGGTTTAAATTGCCGATAAAATTTATATAGTTCCGATTCTTATAGGTCATATCGGATAGTAGCCGTTTATAACATTTTATAAGCAGATACATATCCCTATGCTGAATATAGCCCCCGGATATTAGAGGAATAGAACTGATTCTTATGCTTATTTGACTTTTTGAATCTTAAATAAGAGTTAAAGAGATGTAGTAAAACAAAACTACCACTCAAATTTCCTATCTTTGCACACTTAAATTAAATGAGTAACAAAGCCTTATTTATATTTAGACTGGTTTATGATTTATTTTTCTTTTCATATAGAATGTTAGAGTGAAGTATTACTAGTTATAACCGAATATTGGAAGGATAGGATTTGAAATTTTTCCTTATAAATAACAGTTTATGATAAAACAATTTTTTTCTTTGATGAAGCGATATATTGCTCCTTATCGCAAATATTTAACTTGGGCGCTTATATTGAACTTTGTATCACAATGGTTGAATGTCTTTTCATTTATGGCCATTATTCCTATTTTGAATATCTTGTTTAAGATTGATACAAAGACCTACGAATATATTCCTATGGATTTTAATCATATAGATAAAGATGTTTTAATAAATAATGCCTATTATTGGATAAGTCATATCGTACAAACTCATGGAGCTTTTCTTACTCTTGTGATGCTGGGAACTTTATTAGTGGTGATGACGCTTTTAAAAACATCCGGTTATTTTGCTTCTGCCGCCGTGATGGTTCCGCTTCGAACGGGTATTGTTCGCGATATACGTATTCAGGTATATAATAAAGTATTGGATTTGCCGCTTAGTTTCTTTTCGGAAGAGCGCAAAGGTGATATTATTGCCCGTATGAGTGCGGATGTTTCTGTTGTAGAGAATTCTTTGACGAGCTCCATAGATATGTTGATTCGTAACCCGATTGCTCTTTTAGTTTGTTTTATCACTTTGTTTAGTGTAAGTTGGGAGATGACTTTATTCGTGGTTGTTATTCTTCCATTAGCTGGCTGGATAATGGGCGTGATCAGTCGTAAATTAAAAAGGCAATCTTCCGCAGCCCAAGCGCAATGGGGAGATATTATGTCTCAATTGGATGAAACGCTGGGCGGATTACGCATTATTAAAGCTTTTATTGCTGAGCGGAAAATGTCTGCTCGCTTTGCGAAAACAAATAATGAATTCCGAACAGCGATGAATGAGATGGTAATACGCCAAAGTTCGGCGCATCCTATGAGTGAATTTTTAGGAACATGTGTTATTGTAACGGTGCTGTTGTTTGGCGGAGCGTTGATTTTAAACGGTAGTCATGCTCCGATGGATGCGGCTACTTTTATTTTCTATTTGATTATTCTTTATAGTATTATTAATCCTTTAAAAGAGTTCTCGAAGGCTTTTTATAATATCCCTTTAGGTTTGGCCAGCATGGACCGTATCGATATGATATTAAAAGCGGAAAGTCATATTAAAGATCCGGTGAATCCTTTGCCACTTACCGGATTTGAAGATAAATTGGAATTTAAGAATGTAAGCTTTAGTTATATAGAAGGCCGTGATGTTCTGAAACATATCAATTTAGTTGTACCGAAAGGTAAGACCATTGCTTTAGTCGGGCAGTCCGGTTCCGGTAAGTCTACTTTGGTAGATTTGGTTCCCCGTTATCATGATACGACAGAAGGGGAATTGCTGATAGATGGAAAAAATGTAAAGGACGTTACATTGGATAACTTACGTTCCTTAATAGGGAATGTTAATCAAGAAGCCATATTATTTAATGATACATTCTATAATAATATTACTTTTGGAGTGGAAAATGCTACAATGGAACAAGTAGTAGAAGCTGCAAAGATAGCAAATGCCCATGATTTTATTATGGAAACAGAACATGGTTATGATACAATGCTGGGTGATCGGGGTGGTCGCTTATCCGGCGGACAACGCCAGCGTATCAGTATAGCTCGTGCCATCTTAAAAAATCCTCCTATTTTAATTTTAGATGAGGCTACCTCGGCTTTGGATACCGAATCGGAACGTTTGGTGCAGGAAGCCTTGGAGCGTTTGATGAAATCACGTACAACTATTGCTATAGCCCATCGTCTCAGTACCATAAAAAATGCCGATGAGATATGTGTACTTTATGAAGGTGTGATTGTGGAACGCGGTACGCATGAAGAGCTTATCGCGCTGGGCGGTTATTACAAGAAATTGAACGATATGCAGAGTCTGTAAATAAGTTTTCATTTTGCTACTCCTTCGATCGGTAAACGAGCGGAGGAGTAGTTTTGTTTTTATATATTTAACATAGAGCGGTGCAGGATTTTATATTCACACTGTTTTACGATATGTGTGATATTAAAATAAAGCGCTACGTCATAACAATTCTTTAATGGTATTATGAAGATAAACAAAAGAATAAAATTATTCTTTCTTAGAAGAAGAATGCTAAAATCAACCTTTTTTGATAAGGATTGGTATCTTAAACAGTATCCCGAAGTTCTGCAAGAACATATAGATCCGGTTAGACATTACATTGAACGAGGCTGGAAAGAAGGGAAAAATCCATCCGAGAAGTTTGATACAAATAAATATCTCTTTTCTTATCCAGATATACGAAGGGCAAATAAAAACCCTTTAAAACATTATTTACGGTGTGGAAAAAAAGAGGGACGGATATGTTTTCCTGTTGGTCAGGTTGGAATATTAAAGGATAAAAAAACAAATGATTGTCCTTTGGTCAGCGTTATCGTGGCAAGCTACAATTATGAGAACTTTTTGCCTGAGACCATTGATTCTATCTTGAAGCAGACTTACACGAATTATGAAATTATAATAGTGGATGACGGTTCGGTAGATAAGTCAATAGAGATAATAGAGCAATATGTATCAACGCATAAAAACATTTATCTGTATACACATCCTAATCATGAAAACAAAGGTTTGCCTGCTACCATAAAATTAGGTGTGGAAAAGGCTAGAGGGGAATTTATTGCATTTTGTGAAAGCGATGATAGGTGGCATCCTCAATATTTGGAAAAGAAAATAGAGATGGTGAATAGTTATGAGGATGTGAAAATCATTTCTAATAATATAGAGTTGTTTGGAGACAAGGAGACGATAGAGATACGCAAACCGTATATAAAAAATATCGATTCTTTTTTATCGGAAGGAGGAAATCGGATTGACCTGCATTATAATAAAGAGGTTAATTATATACCAACGTTTTCTTCTATAATGATAAGAAGGGATGTTTTGCAGAAACTTGATTTTAATACCCCTATTCCGGCTTGGATTGATTCTTGGCTATATCGGCAAATATTAAGGGATGCATATTTATATTATACTAAAGAAAGACTTACTTATTGGAGGTTACATAAGTCTTATAATGATATAGCCATGTGCCGGATATATGCCAAAGATTTGGATCTCTTTTTTTATAAGAGTGAGTTGTTGAATGGAAAGGATTGGTTCAAATTGCATTCAAAAGAAATTGAAATAATAAGAAACTCGGAATACTTTGATGTGGACTATTATACTGCACATTATGGCAATTTGTTAAAAGATGTCGATCCGGCAGTGCATTATTGGTTGTCCGGTTGGAAAAAGGGATACAATCCCTCGGCCCAATTTAGTACGGATGGTTATTTGACTATTAATGAATGGTTACGGTATAATGATATAAACCCCTTATTGGATTACGAGCAAAGTAAGAAGAAAACAAAGGAAAGAAAGAAGAGGAAGATAGTATCGGTAGATTCTATAGAAGATCCCTTGCAGGGTTGGGATGCAGCTTATTTTGATAAATACGATAGCGCTGCGAAGAAAGTCCTGCTTATCAGTCATGAATTGTCTTTGACCGGTGCTCCGCGTGCTTTATTAAATATGGCTATTACTTTAAAGGAATTGGGTGCCATTCCGGTTTTTCTTTCTATGAAAGCCGGTCTTATGGAGCAGGAGGTAAAAGATTTAGGTATCGAATTGATTGTTGATCCTCTCTTTTGTCTAAAATTGAAACATGGTCGCCTTTCTTCGGATTGTTTCTTATCAGTTTTTGATACGATTGTGTTCAATACATTGGATATGGCTATGTTAATAGAATATTTCCCGGTGGTTAAGGCTAAAAAAATCAGTTGGTTGCACGAAGGTAGTTATGGGTTTGGCTATTTGAGCCAAATTAATGATTATTCTTTTTTATTGCCTCAATTTGATGAAGTTTATGCGGTAGGGGCTTATTGTAAATCGTTTGCGGCTCCTTACGTGCCGGATAAAAGGCAATTAGGTATTTTGCTTTATGGTATTCCTGAGATAGAAAAGGTAAAGTCTTTAAAAGGCCATGCTGATGGGAAACTTAATATCTTGTTACCGGGTTCGCTTGAGAAACGAAAAGGGCAAAAGATCTTACTCAAGGCTTTGAAATATTTACCGAATGAGGTACGTAAACAGATAAAAGTCTATATGGCAGGTGCTGTGCTTAGTAAAAGAGTCGAAAAAATGATAAGGCGTTGTCGTTATTCATGCGTAGAATATTTAGGTCAGTTGGATCATGATAAATTGATGCAGCTATATAGTGATATGGATGTCATTTTGACGCCATCTTTTGATGACCCTATGCCGATTGTATGCACGGAAGCCATGATTTTAGAGAAACCAATTATTGTAAGTGAAAACACAGGAACAGCCAGTTTTATAGAAAATGGGATAAATGGGTATAAGATTCCTGCCGGTGATCCCAAAGCGTTGGCTAAGGCTATAATGTGGGTTGTAGAGCATAGAGAGGATTTACCGAAACTGGGTAAAGCAGCCAGAAAGATATACGATGAAAATTTTACGATGGCATGTTTTAAAGAGAATATTAAAAAGCAAATACTTGAGTGTTAATTTATAGTGTCTGTGAAATTGCTGTGTGTTTAACAGTCTACTTTTGGGGATTTTGAAGGAGAACTCTTTTTTATGGTTGTTAGCTGCATGCTTTTTCAATATATCAATGTGAGTTTCGACTAAAATAAAGCAAGTTGCCCGTTATTGATGTAAATTGTATCAACAATGACGGGCAACTTTACTTTAATCGGATTATATCGAACTTATGTTAATTCTATTTGGAATGCTTCAAATAATAGATTGTGTAATTGATGCACTCTTTTAAGTGATTGAATGAAAAAGGCATTTTCCAAAATTCTCTAAGTACACTTTTTCTTTCCGGACAATGGGTTGTCAATATATCTTTTAAGAACTTAGAAGCCACTTTTTCTTCGAAAGCTCTTCTTTGTTTTTGTGATATTTGTATATTTGGTAGTGATAAAGGCAGGAATTTGTTCCATTTTTCTCGGTGCATTTTTATAGTGGATGAATACCAATCGTCAGTATAATTACCGAATGAAAAATGTTCTATGAGTACTTGATTTGAGCAACATACATAGTTTTTATATTTGTTGATTGCTAATTGTAGAGTAAAATCTATATCGTAACAATGAAATCCTTTTAATAGCTCTTCGTCAAAGGGGTGTTTTTCCCATACGTTTCTTCTCACAAAAAAACCTAACCCATCTAATACGAGCACTCTTTTAAAAGGGACTTCCAAACAAGAGTTTTGGACTCTGAATTCGGTTCTATTGTTTACTCTCTGATAGTAATATGTAGTTCCATATTCCGGCCAACCGTGTTCCCACCAGCCTGAATATTGAGGAAATCTCATGGCTGAACCCGCAAAACCAATGGCTCCACAGTCTGGTTCTTGTAGCTTCTGCTCAATGAAAACTCCCCAATTATGGGAATGAAACTGAATATCTTCATGAACAAAGAATAGATAAGGGTATTTTGATCTTTCTGCTGCATAGTTGTACACTTTGGTGATAGGCCATTTCTTTTCTCTATTGTCTATGGCTACAAATTCATGTTCGCATCCAATTGTTCGATCAATATTTTCTATTACCTTCTGTAGACGTTCAGGAGAAGCGGAACATATAATTATTGAAATCATGAAGGGCGTATTTGTGTTAAAATTAGAATAAAATAGATGATAAATTTACTTATGAAGTTTTTTATATCTGGGTTTATCTATTCCTATTAAATATCCTATAGGCTTTATATAATAATTGAAAAAGTCTTTCAATGTCTTTTTGGGACGTTCCCCTTTCCAGCGAGTCTGATCGAGATAATGAAACCAACGGTGTGCTAAAGGATGGTAGCAATGGAGGTTCCATGGTTTTACATCGGTGATGTAATGCAGAATGGCAGGCGTAAATAGAGTGGTTTCTATTTCTTTCAGTGCTTTTTCACTCATTGTAGTTTTACGTAGGTAATAATGCATGTTCCATTGGTAGGGGAGATGCAACCATTGGGCATATAGTACTCCGTTTAATACGTCTTGGTCGTTGTAAGTCAGACGCTCAGGATAGCTTTGTATATAGCGGACACATGCTTCCATTAGATGATGCTTACGCCAATAATCCAGGTTGATAAGCAATACACCTGCATTGAAATAGGAATATTTCTTTTCGTAATGCAATCGTTCATAAAATTCTTCTACTTCCGCACGCCAATCTTCAGCTGCCGCTAAAGCATATCCCTCTACGTTTGTGTTCCATAATTCGGAAACAGAGCTTTCCACTATCAAATCACAGTCGAGATAGAGCACCTTTGATATGGATTCCGGTAAGATGACCGGAAGAAAAATACGGTAGTAAGTGGCAATGGAGATATGATGGCATTCATCACTGATAGGACAGTTTGCAATAATTTGGTGGCCTGCATCATGAAAAATGAGCTCATTACCGAATCGGTCTAATTCTTCGTGCATCAATTGCTTGGCTATTTGAGATAGATTGTCGGCAATGATATGTACGCGAATGTTTTCTTGTTGATTGTTTTGAAACAAAGAAACCAGTGTAACGATACAGTATTTTACATAATGGTTGTCAATATTGCAAACTATGTCCATATTTCTTTATTTGAGGTGGAAACTGAGAATAAATAGGGAAATGTTAGTATGTTAGCTTTCTTTTATAATCCCATTTTTACACCGGATAATTTTTTTCTCAATGACTTCACGTAGAATCTGATTGTGGAACTTTAGATTTTCCCGTGAGGCGGGTTTGTGGTAAAGATGATATTCTATACCACCGGCTTTTAGGTATTTCTTACTGATTCCAGCGTGAATTAAACGATGTGCTATTTCCGCATCCTCTTGTCCCCACATTGTGAGATATTCATTATATCCGTTTACTTTCAATAAATCTGCTTTCCAAAAAGCCATATTGCATCCTCTTAATCTAAGAATGTTTTTTTGAGCGTAATGAGTTGACAAATATTGGCGCAAAAAGCGTGAACGTATAGAATTAAACATATACATAAAGCCTAAGATAAAGAAAGAGGGGCGATAGTGAAGCCCTCGATAAAAAAAACGTTTGGTAAGGCGCGAAGATAAACCTATTCGGCTTCCGCATACAAAATGTCCTTGTTCTGCAACTTCTAAATGATCTGCGATAAAATTCTTGTCTAAAACGACATCACCGTCAATTTGAATGATATACTCACCTTTGGCCTTTATTATTGCTTTGTTTCTTATTTCCGAGAGACGAAAACCTTTGTCTTCATGCCACACATGAATAATAGGAATGTTTGTTTCTTTCCTTATCCGGTCAATCAATTCACGTGTATCTTCTCGGGATCCGTCATCCGCTATCACAATTTCGTCAGGTTTAACCGTTTGGATAAGGACGCTGTGTAAGCAAAGGGCTAACGCTTCTTTCCAGTTGTAAGTAGAGACCAGTACTGAAACTGTTGGTCTATTTTCACTTTGATAGGTACAAACTCCACTTGCTGCCCGATGATTCTCAGGCGATTTTTTTTCTTGAGACATGGAATTTAGTGTTTTTTCTGTACCTCTTGTCATAATTAGCCCCATAGGTTTAGTTTTGCAAAGGTAGATATTTTATATGAATTAACTACCCTTCTTCATTGAATATTTCCTAATTCTAATAGAGATAAACAGTTGGAGCGTTGAATTACTGCTTAATAAAGTGTTAAAGATGTGAAATAGAAGAAGACGTTTAATAATTTGATAGAGTTTTCTTGCACCTATTATACGTAGGAAAATTTAGTGTATGGTCGGAAGGTGGAAATACCGTACTTTAATGGTGTATATGAGTGAGATAAGTGACAGATTTAAATAAGGCTGCCTCATTTTATTTTGAGACAGCCTTGTTTATAGGATTACAAAGTAATTCTGTTTTTTAATTATTCTATCACGATAGGTTTGTATTTCGGAACCAAGGCTTTCATTACAATCCATCCGATAAGATAAGCTACGGCACAGATACAGAATATAATAAAATAGCCGGCCGGTTTTCCTTCGAATCCCATAAATGTCATGTTTGTGTCACCTGCATAAGTGAATAACATACCGGAACCTTTGTTGATAAGGAATGAGCCGACACCACCTGCCATACCTCCGATACCGGTAATGGTAGCAATGGCTGTTTTCGGGAACATGTCGCCTACGGTAGAGAATATATTGGCTGACCATGCTTGGTGAGCTGCACCGGCGATACCGATAATAATAACCGGATACCAATATGAATATTCGCCTAAGGGTTGGGCAAATAATGCCAGTAAGGGGAAGAATGCGAAAATCAACATCGCACGCATACGGCCAGCATAGGGATTCATACCTTTCTTGTCAACGAAGAAAGTAGGAAGCCAACCACCTACGATAGATAACATAGTAATAGCGTATAATACGAAGATCAGTAACTGAGCGGTTGAGTTATCGGAGGGTAAGCCGTATACATCGCTGATATAGGCCGGAGTCCAGAATAGGAAGAACCACCATACACCGTCTGTCATAAATTTACCGAAAGCGAAAGCCCAGGTTTGTTTGTATTTGAAACATTGGGCAAATGACATTTTCTTTTCGTTACCCGCAGCGTCTTTTGCCGGAGCCTCGTCAGTATCGTTATCTTGCTCGATATAAACCAACTCCGCTTTATTAACATGTTTGCTTTTATTGGGTTTTGAGTACATAAATACCCAGAATGCCATCCAGATGAAACCTAACCCACCAATCACAATGAATGCCATTTCCCATCCGTTTCCTACGCCTATTTCTTTGAAATAACTGGCTAAAGACGGAATCGTTACAGGGGCGGCCAAAGCTCCGACTGTTGCACCGGCATTAAAGATACTGGTTGCGAAAGCACGGTCTTTCTTGGGGAAATATTCAGCGGTTACTTTAATAGCTGCCGGGAAGTTTCCTGCCTCACCAAGAGCTAGTATAAAGCGGGCTGCGATAAAATAATACACGCTCACCGTAGCGATAGTTACTGCTGTGATGGCTGTTTTATCGGTAGCATCGATTAAGCCTTGTACACTACCAACACCTAACGTGGCTTCTGTTGCCCATCCGCAAAGAGCGTGTGCACATGCACCCAATGACCATACGCCGATAGCCCAAAGGTAACCTTTTTTGGTTCCCATCCAGTCGACGAACCGTCCGGCAAATAACATGCAGACTGCATATATAATGGAGAATACGGCAGTAATCGTTCCGTAATCATCATCAGTCCAGTGAAATTCGGGGGCAATAAAATCTTTCCAGGTTAAGGACAACACCTGACGGTCCATGTAGTTAACTGTTGTTGCAAAGAAAAGCATGGCGCAAATCCACCAACGGTAGTTGGTCATCTTTCCGGTCTTTAATGTACTCATAGCAATAAATTTAATTTTAATATATTATTTATTCATTATTATTCGTTAAAATTCTAAATTGGCACCAAAGGTAAAATATCTTATTGAAATCTCTATATAATATTGACTTATTTTTTGAATTATTAATTACGGATAGGAAGAAATAAACTCTCTCTTGTTATGAAATTACATTTTTAAGGTAAAAAGCTGTCTATAATCGTATGTAATTAGACACTTCTTGCTTACATTTGCAGGAAATCTTTATATCTTATGATGAAAAATACTATAAACAGACTGATTTTGTGTGGAGCCGTTTGTTGTTCGGTATCTTTGTTTGCCCAAAAGAAAGTGAGTACCGAACTTCCATGGTCGGTTCGAATGGCCGAATCGGAAATGATTCGTTGCCCGGAAGCTTGGCAACTGGATTTTCAACCGAAGTTGAAATGGGATTATTGTCATGGCGTGGTGTTACAGGCTTTTTTGAACTTGTATGATGCGTATGGTGACAAAAAGTATTTCGATTATGCGCTGGCCTATTGTGATACCATGACGTATGCGGACGGAAGCATTGTAACCTATCGTCCGTCTGAACTGAGTTTAGACCGCATTAATACCGGAAAGATTTATTTCCGTATCTATGAACAGACCAAAGAAGAGAAATATAGACGGGCTATGGAGAATATGCGTGCACAATTGGTGGCGCAACCTCGTACCAAGGAGGGCGGCTTCTGGCATAAACAGGTGTATCCGCATCAAATGTGGCTCGATGGCATTTACATGGCTTCTCCTTTTTATGCAGAGTATGCTTTTCGAAATAACCGTCCGCAGGATTATCAAGATGTGATTCGGCAGTTCAAGGTAGTTGCCAAACATACTTACGACCCGAAAACGGGGCTTTACCGGCATGCGTGGGATGAACGAAAAGCGCAGAAGTGGGCGGACAAGCAGACAGGACAGTCGGCTCATACTTGGGGACGTGCTATGGGATGGTTTGCCATGGCATTGGTGGATGCTTTGGAATTTATTCCTAAGCATGAAGCCGGACGTGATTCGGTAATGGCGATATTGGATAATGTAGCGGCACAAATAAAACGCTGGCAGGATAAGAGTACAGGCGTATGGTATCAGGTAATAGACCGTAGTGGTGATGAGGGGAACTATTTGGAATCATCGGTTTCCACTATGTTTGTATATACCTTATATAAGGCTGTGCGTTTGGGATTTATTGATGCCTCTTATTTAGATGTGGCGGACAAGGGCTACGATGGAATAATGAAACAATTTGTAGAAGTGGATAAGGATGGAGTGGTCTCCATTACAAAAACGTGTGCGGTAGCCGGTTTGGGAGGTAATCCATACCGTTCGGGAGAATATGATTATTATATCCATGAGAAAGTGCGTGCCAATGACCCTAAAGCAGTCGGCCCGTTTATTAATTTGTGTTTGGAAAGAGAACGTCTTGGAAAGTGAAGAAATAAAAACTAAAATAAGTATGATGAAAAAACTATTTGTTATGTTGTTGGCTGTGGGTTGCCAGAGTATAGCTTTTGCGGCAACCGATACCCCTGATACTTTGGTAGTGGCCAAGGATGGTTCGGGAAAATTCACCACTTTGTGGGATGCTTTGGAAGATTGCCGTGCTTTTATGGATTATCATAAGGTAATCTTTGTAAAGAAGGGAGTATATAAGGAGAAAGTGATTGTTCCCTCTTGGTTGACCAATATCGAGATTTTGGGAGAAGACAGGGATGAAACAATCATTACTTATGATGATCATGCCAACCTGTATATAGAAGGGACTAAAAATAAAATGGGCACGTTTCGTTCGTATACGGTGAAGGTAGAGGGAAATGATATTACTTTTAAAAACATTACGCTCGAAAATAATTCGGGACGCAAAGGACAGGCTTTGGCGCTGCATACCGAGGGCGACCGTTTGAAATTTATCAATTGTCGTATTTTGGGAAATCAGGATACGGTATATACGGGAGTTGCCGGAACACGCCTTTACTTTAAGGATTGTTATATAGAGGGTACTACCGATTTTATTTTCGGTCCGTCTATCGCCTGGTTCGAAGGGTGTACTATCCATAGCTTAACGAATTCGTATGTAACGGCTGCTTCCACTCCTTTAGAGTATGATTACGGTTATGTGTTTAACCGTTGCAAATTGACGGCGGCAGAAGGAGTAAACAAGGTTTTCCTGGGACGTCCGTGGCGCCCGTATGCCTATACCTTATTTATGAACTGCGAATTGGGTGGACATATCACTCCGGCCGGATGGCAAAACTGGGGTAAGAAGGAAAATGAAAGGACTGCCCGTTATGCAGAATATAATAATTCCGGTGAGGGAGCCAAGAAAGAAGGTCGTGCTCCTTGGGCTAAACAACTTACAAAGAAAGAGGCTGCCAAGATAACTCCGGAAAAAGTGTTCCGACTGGATAATACTTGGAACGTGGATTGATTGGAAATAAATACTTATTCGGATGAACGCGGATTTATGCAGTTGATTAAATTGTTTCTGTATAAATCCGCGTTCATTTGCGTTCTACACGACATGAAGATGGATTATTGAAAAGAAATATTTGCCTTTATTTACTTTTTCCTTTCAGATATTTCTTTTTCTCTCTTTTACTCATCTCTTGCATGATAACAGCTTCGGGATGTACGGATACAAAACGTGTCAAGGCAGTGGGGCGGCATGTTTCGTTATCTGGAAGGCAGAATACAGGTATGAAAATCCTGTATATTTTGTTGTTGTAAATATCCCTCTCCGGGTCGCCTTTTTGAGGGCGGAACCATCCGGATAAGATAAGCCTCAAATGAGAACCATGTTCGTAATTCTCCCCACCGATGATTCCGATGGGCTGTCCGGCAACTACTATGTCACCTTCCGAAACAAATATTCCATGGTCTTTAAACAATTTGTATTTCGCTTCGCTTCCGTCTTTGTGATAAATCTCTACAAAGTTTTCGTTCCGGTCGAAAGCCCGTCCGTTCCCTTGCGAAGCGCTGTTATCTTGTATTTTTCCTACTATTCCGGAACGGATGGCATAAATAGTATCTCCCTCTTGCGTTTTTATCGTGAGGCCTGTGGGACGGTTCGTATCCTCTTTCTCACCTTTTTTCATTTTGTTGTTGAGGTACTTTTTCAATGATACCATTGGATTTGCCATCACTTTCTTGCCTGGGGCAATAGGAGACAGATAAACAAAATCCGTATCGGGTACTTCTGTCATGTTACCGATTCTCCATGATGTTTTATACGCGAAACTTATCGAAGCGTTCTCTTGATCGGGCCTTAAAGTAAATAAGTCGTTTTCTCCATATTGCAGAAGATAAGTCTTAGGCATTCCGATACTGAATTCTCGTGTTCCCTCTAATTTAGTAAAGGTAAGAAATAAAGTAACCGGTGCGTAGGTAGTACTGCTGGCGTAAAACTGAAATTTCCGGTCTTCATTTCTTTCATAGCGCACCCTGACTTCAGGCTGTTGTGCATGAATAAAGGCCCATGCGTTACCAAGCAGGATTGAAATAAGAATAATGTGTCTCATAAATCTCTTTTTTTATCAGTATGTTTGTTTCGACTCTTTAAAGACTTTATCCCTTTTGTTTCTTTTTAGTACTTTAGCTTCTTTATTTCCTTAATAATCCTTGTCTTCTGAGCAAAGTACTGACTCCTTAATACCAACCATAACTACTTTCCTTTTATATGTTCTTTACAAAGATAATTACAGGGAATGAATTAAACATAAGAATTTCTATTCTTTTTCCTGACATGGCAGAAAAAATTGCATTGGATGTGACATAATGACATTAACCCCTTCTCTTTTGACAGACCGAATAAGGTTAATATCAAGTTGAATGAATTTTTTTAGAGATAATGAACCTCTTTGGCACAGTTTCTGTTCTGTGGAAGATGCCTGCGGGCGAAAAAGACACTGATTTAATAACAAACAATAAATAAAAGATTTTGTATGATGAACATTAAACCATTAGCGGACAGAGTGCTTATTCTTCCTGCTCCAGCAGAAGAAAAGACAATCGGTGGAATTATTATTCCGGACACAGCAAAAGAAAAACCATTGCAAGGTAAAGTTGTTGCGATTGGCCAGGGAACGAAAGATGAAGAAATGGTATTGAAGGTTAACGACGAAGTGTTGTATGGTAAATATTCCGGTACGGAGATTGAATTCGAAGGAACGAAGTATTTAATGATGCGTCAGAGCGATGTACTGGCAGTATTGGGATAATGAAAAACAATTAATAACAGACTAAAAAGCAGCAAGTAATTATGGCAAAAGATATTTTATTTAATATGGATGCCCGCGATCAACTGAAAAAAGGTGTTGATGAGTTGGCAAATGCAGTGAAAGTAACCCTTGGCCCGAAAGGTCGTAATGTTATCATTGAAAAGAAATTCGGCGCTCCTCACATTACAAAAGACGGTGTGACGGTCGCGAAAGAAGTGGAATTGAGTGATTCGTTCCAAAATACCGGTGCACAACTGGTGAAGTCGGTTGCTTCTAAAACCGGCGACGATGCGGGTGATGGTACAACTACTGCTACCGTATTGGCACAGTCGATTGTTGGCGTAGGTTTGAAAAACGTAACAGCAGGTGCAAACCCGATGGATCTGAAACGCGGTATCGACAAAGCCGTTGCCAAAGTGGTTGAATCAATCAAGAACCAGTCAGAGAAAGTTGGTGATAACTACGATAAGATTGAACAGGTTGCGGCTATCTCTGCAAACAATGATCCGGTTATCGGTAAATTGATTGCTGACGCTATGCGTAAGGTTTCTAAAGACGGTGTTATCACTATCGAAGAGG
>ERZ825137.690-NODE-690-length-47123-cov-4.657708_pt1 | contig 47123 bp, 49 predicted proteins | sample MGYA00519873_ERZ825137 | MGnify/ENA primary metagenome ERZ825137 (study PRJEB31778, sample SAMEA3449190) | human gut metagenome | biome: human gut; feature: human-associated habitat; material: faeces | place: United Kingdom | collected 2010/2012 ...
CATCGTTACAGCTCCAGGTAAAGGAAAAAGTTGCACCGATCATCACAATCACCGCCCCGACTGAAGGTGCGACAATCACAAACAATAAGCCTACTATCGCTTGGGCGGTTACGGATGAAGACTCCGGTGTGGATCCAGACACGATTTCGATTAAGATCGACAGTGGGTCCGTTATTGCGTCTGGCATAACCAAAACAGCATCGGGTAAGGGCTTTACCTGTAGCTATACACCAACGACGGCGTTATCGGATGGATCTCATACAATTGCAGTCAATGCATCAGATTACGACGGAAATGCAGCAACAGCAAAAACAACTACTTTCAAAGTGGATACTGTTCCACCTACGTTATCTGTCATTTCGCCGGAAGAAGGTCTTGTAACGAATCAGGCTACTATCACGGTTTCTGGTACGACAAATGATGCGACGTCATCACCGGTGACATTGACTATCAATTCCGATCCTGTCGAAGTTGGAGCAGAAGGTGCTTTCTCCACTACCATCACACTTAACAGCGGAGAGAACACAATTACAATTATTGCTACTGATTTTGCAGGCAAGAGCACGACGGTAACGAGACATGTGACGCTTGATACTGGTGCGCCGGTCTTCCAGTCCGTAACGATAACACCGAATCCGGTAGATGCTGGAAAGACTTTTGTCATCAGTAATATACTTTTCATTATTGCTTTGTATATTGCTCATAAATAATAAAATAGTAGATAGCATACTTATAACTTTGGTATCTGTAATATCAATGCATGAATATATAAAATGTTTTAGGCAAAAGGGATATCACCCAATTTCTGCAATTGGATATATTAGTTGCTTTGGAATATTTTTGATGGGAATTAATATTGACTATTATACCAAAATGTTGATGCTTAGGATATTCGTACCTGCAATATTAATTACTATGTTTTTGTACATTATAATCAAAAATTTGGATATAACTGTAATTGATATTGCAATTACTCTTCTTTCTATTGTGTATATTCCATTTTTATTTTCATTTGTAAAATTAATATTATCAATGGAATATGGAAGAGTATATATTTGGCTTGTATTGCTTGGTGCTTTCATGTCAGATATATTTGGATATCTTATTGGAAGAAGATTTGGAAAGCACAAATTATGCCCTAAAATAAGTCCAAAAAAATCAAAAGAAGGAGCTATTGCAGGAGTAATAGGTGTTATAATTTCGTATGTTACATTTACAATTGTAGCAAATAGAATTTTTGGAATGAACATTAATATGGCAGTTATGATAGTTGCATCAGTTGTTATTTCAATAGCAGGTCAGTTTGGGGATCTAGCTGCTTCTTCAATAAAAAGATTTTGTGGAGTAAAAGATTTTGGATCAATAATGCCTGGTCATGGTGGTATACTTGATAGATGTGATAGTATGTTATTTGTTGCACCACTTGTATATATTTTATTAAAATTATTCATATTATAATTGAAAGTAAAGTATATAAAAAATAGGAGGAAAAAAATTGATATCATTTTTAATAACTATATTAAAACTTATAATAATACTTGGAGTTGTTACAACTATACATGAATTTGGACATTTTATAATTTCAAAAGCTTTTAAAATAGGCGTTGGGGAATTTTCAATTGGATTTGGTCCAAAGATTATTCAAAAAAAATATAAAGATACAATGTATTCTTTAAGATGGATCCCTTTAGGGGGTTATTGTGCTATAGAAGGTGAAGGAGAAGAATCTGATAGTGAAAATTCATTTGCCAAAAAAAGTACTTTGCAAAAAGTGCTTGTACTAATTGCAGGTGTTTGTTTTAATGCAATTTTAGCAATTGTAATATTTTTAGTTATAGCTTTTTCTTTGAAAACAGTTGCAAACACTAATTTGGCTAAAATTTCAGATGACTCAATTTTGAAAGAATATGGAATTAAAGAAGGAGATACTATAACTAAAATAAATGGAAAAAATGTATCTCTTGCATCAGAGCTTATATTTGATAACTACACGAGTGATAGTAAAGATTTGTCGGTTTCGTATTTACAAAATGGAGTGCAAAAAGATATTGTTATAAAAGATGCAGTAAAAGATATTGGATACATAGGTGTATCTTTTGTGATTGCTAAAGATAATACAGGAACTAATGAAATTGAAATGGTAGCAGCAGGATCTTCAGCTGCAGAAGCTGGATTAAAGGCTGGAGATAAGATTGTCGGTGTTAATGAAAAAGATACTCTTACATCTACAGAAATAATTAATATAATTAGAGCAAGTGCAGGAAGTGAAGTTACATTAAAACTTGATAGAAAAGGTGAGCAAATACTAAAAACACTTGTTCCAAATTCTAAAAAAATCGTGGATCTTGGAATAGAAGAAACAGGTGAGTCAAAAGTTACTTTAGGGGTTGCCATAACATATACTATAGACAGTATAAAATCTATATTTTCGTCTTATGTAGAATTGTTTAAAGGTCATGTAAAGGTAAATGAAATGTCTGGAATTATAGGCATAGGTGAGGTAGTATCAAAAACAGATGATGTAAGTAGCTTCTTTAATTTAATGGCAATTATTTCTTTAGCCGTAGGAATTGCTAATATATTACCTTTTCCACCACTTGATGGAGGTAAGGTGGTAATTGTTTTAGGTGAGGCAATAACAAAGAAGAAATTATCACTAAAAGCAGAAACAATAATAACGTACATCGGATTTGGTGCACTTATACTATTAACAATATTTGTAACATATAACGATATAGTAAGGATAATTTAATGAAAAAAATAAGGCTTGCAATTTTATTTATTGTGAGCTTTTTTTGTTATTAAAATGAAAGGATATTAATAAAGGACATTAATAAGAATATTAATAAAGTATAAAATTAAATATTTCCATGTTTTTTAGACCAAGGGAATATTCTAATTGTGTGCTAGGTAGCATTAATCTAGCTGGTGAAAGTCCAGTCACGGGTATTTACTGCCAAGTGTAGTGAATCACAAGTCAAAAGCAGTAATGTTTGGATGAAGGAAGTGGATGTATATTTTTTCATATTGACTTTTAGGTTGAACAATTAATCATAAATATGAAGAAAAAATGTTGAAAATTATGTAAATTTGATGTATAATACCACTAAGTATTTTTAATTATGCATTTAATTACTAGGAATGCATGACAACTAAATTATAACAGATTGAAGGGAGATTTTTTTATGAGAAGAGATGGACGAAAAGAGATAACAATGGGTCGCTTTTACGGTGTGTCAGCTGATGGTGGGTTAGTTTTTAATGCTTCTGTTTTTCTTTTCAAAAAAGGATGGAATCGGACAGAGATAGCATTCAAAATTACGTCTTATGCAACTGGAATTATGGAGATAGCAGTTGATTGGAGAGAAAAAATTTCAGATATTGCTGGGTTAGTGTCTGGGATGTTTTCAGAAAAAGGAAATTTTAAGAATGTAGATTCTGTAATCGTAAAGTACCGTAACATTCGTTTATGTGTTAATGGAAATACAGGCAAGAAAAATATTGTGTGTATGCTAATGAAGGCTATATCAGTAGCTGACTGCAAGAATGACGATAATAAAATTTCTGTTGATACTCAGATTTGCCAAGTACGATATCCTCTTAGAGCTTCAGACACAACAAATATGTTTTTAAAAACGTGTACTAATTATTTCAGATTTGATGAAATATTAAAGTATGGAAAGAGTATGTGGTTTAGAAATCCTATTACAGAGGAAGTTATCGTAATTTCATCTATAAAAGATGGAATCGTTACTGTTGAGTCAATAGCAAGTGACCTTATTTGTGATTTTGCTACAAAAATAAAAAAGTTTTTTCATCCATATTCGAATTTCTATGGTATAAAAGCTGTGGAAATAGAAATTAATGAGTTCCAGATAAGTGTTGATGAACAAAATATGGATAGGATATTGTACCTGTACCAAAGAAGTGGAGATATGTCTAGTGCTTTGTTTGATAGAAAATTGTATGAGTATTACAATTCAAAAGAATATGCAGTAAATCATGCAAGATCTCTGAAAAAAATGACCAGAAAGAAGGCTGTTCTTCAAAAAATAAGACAGTATAAGAAAGATGGTGTAGATTTTGCCATTGTTGGTAAAAATAAACAGGAGGAGTGGGAAAACTATAAGGCCATTAACTCGAAAAGTTATTACAACAACTGTGTAATAAATTATACAATCTTATGGGCGCAGTATATGGAATATCTGATGAATAGGCATGGTAAAAAATTATCAGATATATGGTACATAAGTTCACGTTTGGCAGATGTGTATGGAGTGACGATTTTCATGTATGGATGTGCTGTAAATATTTTGTCTTCGCTGTGGAAGTATGGCGAAGAATTAAAGATACAACATAACTCTATGTATAATTACGAAGGTAGTGGTTTGGTAAATCCAGCAATTGTAAAAGTTTTAGCATAATTTAGCATAATATTTATAATTAACAAATGATGGGGTAAGATAATTTATATCTTGCCTCTTATTTGTGGTGCAACGGGCATGTCGTTTAGTTAATCTAAGCGAAAAAGTATAGGCTTATGAAAAATAAAAATTTTACCACTTTTTTTACGATAGACTAATCTTAAAAATTATATAAAAGTTTTATGAATAATAAATTATTAAACATAAAAATATATATCAAATATAGTAACATTCTATATAGCATGGGTTGGTTTGGAAAATATACAAAAAGAATTTAATTAAATAATCGATTAAAAAAATCAAATAGTTCTTTTTCATGAACTTTAAAAAATAAATTAGAATTTTGCCTTCCGCAAAATATGTATCGTATAAAAATTGTATTATCTTTTTCAGAAATATAATAAATAATTCTATATTTTTCACAGATTCGTTCTCGAAACTGCTTGTCCAAAAGTTCGGGGACATATCTACCAATATAAGGCGAATCTTGTAAATCGTAAATTGCATCATATAGCTTATTGACTATTCTACTTGCATAATTAGAAGAAATATTATATGAATAGTCATATATATCCGTAATTGCAGACTTTGCATCATCCGATATTATTATTTGCATATTTCGCCTCCAATTCATTAATGTGTTGTCTTAATTCTTCCAATGTACAAACTCTACCATTTTTTATATCATCTTCACTTTCATGAAGTTTAGCAAAGAAAAATAAATCATAAATAATATCATATAGAGTATTTTCTTGTACATTTACTTGATTTAATGTTTTTTTTATAAAATCCATTAATATAACCTCCTTTTAATTCTTTTAATTTGGATTTTTATCTTCAAGCATTTCTTTTAGAGTTTCATAATTAAAATGCTTATCAGTTCCAGGAATAATAGTTGTTTCATCTTCGCCATACCTTTTAATATATTCCATCATAAGTTTAAATACCATTTCGGTTGGTTTTAATCCATCAAAATAATCATCAGGTACTGAATTAACAATATCTATCATTCTTTGTTTTACATCTGGCATGTTTGTCAACTCCTTTCTTAAGAATTATAAATAGTATATCATAAATTTAAAATAATTACTACGATTTCAATGTGAAGAATTTGTAAAAATTTATACAATGTACTAAAAATTCCAATGAATAATTACATCTTGTGACTTTGTTTTTTTGTTTTTTCTCCAATTTCAATATAATTTATAAAACTATTAGGAATGTTATAATTAAGTTCTTTAAAGTTTTAAAAGTGGTCAATTATTTTTTCTTTTTGTTCTAAAAAAATGTGTGTTAATATATATTTTATTAGAGGTGATATAATGCAATATTTTATCTTTGCTGTATCAGCAATTGCAGTTATTGTAATTGCAAAAATATTTTCATGGCCATTTAAAAAACTTTTAAAACTGGCATTAAATATTATACTTGGGTTAATTTTAATACTTATTATAAATAATGTTGGAATTAAAATCGGTTTACATATACCTTTTAATGTGGTAACAGCATTTGTCTCAGGTATTCTTGGTGTTCCAGGAGTTATTGGTCTTAGCGTATTTAACTATATCTTTTAAAAAAATATTTTTTTATTTTGTACTTTTAACTAAAATTTAATTTATATTTCATAATACGAATAATATATGCAAGTATTTTACTGTATATATTATTTTTTTTTGATAAAAATATATGTATAGATAATTTATATAAAAAGGAGTATTGTGATGAAAGATAAAATTATAGTTAAAGACCTTGAATACAGAAAAAGTTTTAATCTAAATAATTTTAAAAAAAAGATAAAGCTTGTAGTAATTTTATTTGCTTTAGTATTGTCATTATATATTTCAACTAATTATGATAATTTAATTTTTTCAAAAAATTTTAATTTATATGCAAAAGAAGCAGATGCAAGTTCAATATCTACTGCAAAACCAGTAACAGGAGATGATATGGTTGAATTACTTGCAAGATTAATAAATGGTGAGGCAAGAGGTGAACCATATATTGGTCAGGTAGCTGTTGGCGCAGTAATTCTAAATAGGGTAAAAAGTCCAAAATTTCCTAATACAATAGCAGGGGTAATATATCAAAATAATCAATTTTCAAGTGTAAAAGATGGTCAATTTGATGTAGCAATAGAAGAAGGTTACAAGGCAGCACAAGAAGCAATGAATGGGTCTGACCCTACGGGTGGAGCTCTTTATTTTTATAATCCATCAAAAACTAAAAGTAAATGGTTATTTTCACTAGAGACAACTACAACTATAGGAAAACATAACTTTGCTTTAGGAGAATAGATATGATTGAAAAATTTGAAAAAAAAATAGATGATATAAAAGAGAAAATTAATAAAAAAGTGCTATATGTAGCTACTTTTGTTATATTTGGATTTGTATTTTTATTTGCAATGGAGATGACAAATAATTTTAAAAGGCAAAAACAAGAAAGAGAAAATGAATACAATAAATCTATGTATGAGGCTATAGGGTACATAAAAAATATAAAGGCAGAACTAGAAAAAATTAGAATAATAAATACAAGAAATCTAACAGTCACCACACTTGCTAGTATTTGGAGTAAAGCTAATTTAACAAAAGAAAGTATATCATCACTTCCAATAGAACAAAGCGCCATGTCTTCTACATCCAAGTTTTTAACACAACTTAGTGATTATTCATATGTCCTTATGAGAGATTGTGTAAATAATACTACATTAAATGATAGTGACTATAAAAATTTAAACGAGTTATATAGTAGTATAAGTAAATTATCAAATATAATGTCTGAAATATATTTAAACTTAAATGAAGGAAAAATTAAGTGGGATGAATTAAAAAAAATAGGAAATGCAAAATTAAGTGATGTTGAACTGTCTAATTTTTCAGCAAATATTGAAGGAATAGAAAAAAATTCGCAAGATTATCAAGGACTTATATACGATGGTGCGTTTTCTGATCATATTTTTAGTTTAAGTGCTAAATTTATAGAAAATGAAAAGGAATGTAGTAGTGACGAGGCTACAAAATTTATAGAGGCGATATTTAGTAAAGAAGGTATTGATTATATAAATTACAGAGGTGAACAATGTGGAAAAATAGATCTATATGTATTTGATTTGAAATTAAAAGATAGTGATATGATAAGAAATATATATATAACAAAAAAGGGATGTAAATTATATTTAATGATAAGTGATAGAAAAGTAGAAAAAGAAAATATTGTAACTTCACAAGCAATAAGCATGGCAAAAGAATTTTTGAAAAGTATAGGCATAGAAAATTTAAAAGAAACTTACTATTTAAAATCAGAAAATATGCTAACTATAAATTTTGCTCCTTTAGAGGATGAAACTGTATTATATCCAGATTTAATTAAAGTAAAAATTGCATTAGATAATGGTGAAATTTGTTCTGTGGAAGCTCAAGGATATGTATTTAATCACAAAAAAAGAGAAAAAGCAGTATTAACTACATCAATTGACGATGCAAAACTTAAGTTAAATAACGATATACGTATTATTTCAATGGGACTTGCAATAATACCAACAGATTCTAAAGATGAAGTTTTAACTTATGAATTTAAAGGAATAGTTGAAGAAAGAGAATTTTTGGTTTATATAAACACAGATACGTTAGAAGAAGAGAAGGTTTTAATAATTTTAGAAACTCCAGGTGGTACACTTACTATGTAAATTAAAATAATGCATTAATCAGATTAAAAGAAGATTAGATGATAGAATTAATAAGAAGTAAAAAACTTGACATAATAAAAAAAATGTTATAATGTTAATGATGTAGTTTGTTATATAAAAAATAATTTTTTAGGAGGAGAAGTGAATGAATAATACTTAGAACTTTAATTATTAAAAAAGAATTTATTTTTTTATTGAAAGGAGAAAAATAATATGTTAAGGGCTATTTTAATTAGTGCTGTGTCAGCGTTGCTTTATACCGCAATTGCAGCTATATTAGACATTGTGTTTTTAAAGGACTTTAAAGTAAAGGCTTCATGGGTAACAAGACATGTAATACGGTTTGCTGTACGATTTATATGGTTAGTAATATTTATGTATTTATCATGTAAACCATTTACAATAGTTACAGCTCTTACATGGATGTGGAGTGCTGAAATTTTTATGTTCTTTATGATTGTTATGGCTGCGTTTTTTGAAATCTCTGTGGAAAGAGCTGAAGATGAGTCTAAGGATAAATCTGAAGATAAATCTGAAAACTTTGATTTTGCCGTTTATACAATTATGGCTACAATATCTGTAGTTGTATGCATTTTTGGATGCTTTGCTCCTACTCAAGAAATTGTAAATGTAAATAATATAGCTGAAAGTAAAATGGTAGGTTCTGAATCAGTTAGTTCAGTTTTGCAACAATTTAAAAATACTGTGAGCAACAAGTATAATAGTTCTAGATTTTCTGTTGAAAACTCAGGAATGAGAAGAATAAATGATGAGGATGTTTTAGTTTATCATGTAAGCTCCAAAAGTAGTGAGCAGTATATTCCTGGTTATGTAATTCAAAAGGAGGGCAAGTCACTAGAAGTTATCCAAAAAAGGATTTACTTTGACGAATCTTTCTGTTTTGGAAAAGATGCAAAAAGAGCAGTAAGAAAAAAGTATCAAACAGAGATATTAGGTAAGCACATGTTTGATATAGATGATGAGTATAATCCGTATGAGGTATTTTTATATAGAGAAAATTTATTTTTTTCTAGTGGAAATGATTATGGTGTTATTGTTTTAAACCTAAATAACGGTACATCTGAAAAATATTCTGCTTCAAGTGGTGAAGTGCCTAAATGGGTTGATTTTGAATCAACCTATCCAAGATAAGTAGTTCTAAGTTATAAAGTTTAAGTGAAAGGTTAATTTACAATGCCTTTCACTTTCTTTTTTATTTTCAAATAAAAATAAAAGCAGGAGATTATTGCATAGTTATTGTAAATAACATTTTAGGGTACTATAAATATTAACTAAAATTCAAACAAATATCTAAAAAATTTATGCCAAGAAATTGCAAAAAAAGAAATTGTAAAAAAAATTAAATAGCTTGACATGATAGTAAAAAATGATATAATCTTGATTATGTTGCTTTTTATCAAAAAATAATTTTTTAGGAGGAAATTTAAATGGATAATACTTAGAGCTTTTTTTATTAAGAAAACGGAACTAATTTTTTTGCACTGAAGGGAGAAAAAATAATATGTTAAGAGCTATTGTAATAAGTATTGTGTCAGCACTACTGTATACAGCGATTGCTGCTATATTAAACATTGTATTTTTAAAGGATTTTAAAATAAAAAATAAGTGGATAATAAGAAATATACGGTTGTTTGCTGTACGGTTTTTGTGGACGTTACTGTTTATGTATTTTTCATGCAATCCATTTATAGTAACTACGGGCCTTGTATGGATGTGGATACCTGAATTATTTGTAGTTATACTGTCTATACCTATAACTAATAAAAAATCTGAATTGTTTAATTATAAAGTTTGTTTATCTATGTGTGTGGTATCTTTGTTAGCATGTATTGTGGTATATTTTGCCCCTACTCAAGAAATTGTAAATGTAAACGATTTAGATGATAGCAAAATATCAAACTCAGAATCGGTTGAATTTGTTTTGAATCAATTTCAGAAAACTGTAGGTAATGATTATGATAGTCCAAGTTTTTCTGTTGAAAATTCTGGAATGAGAAGAATAAATGATGAAGATGTTTTAGTTTATCATGTAAGTGATAATGGAGATGAGCATCATGTGAAGTACATACCAGGTTACATAATTCAAAAAGATGGTAAATCACCTGAAGTTATCCAAAAAAGAATTTATTTTGATAAGTCTTTTAAATTTGAAAAATATGCTTTAAGGGCTGTAAGGAAAAAGTATTCAACTGAAATAATAGGAAAGAGTATGTTTGATATAGACGATGAGTATAACCCGTATGAGGTATTTGTATATAGAGAGAATTTATTTTTTTCTGATGGTAATGATTATGGTGTGATTGTTCTAAACTTAAATGATGGTACATCTGAAAAATACTCGGAGTCAAGTGGTGAAGTTCCTAAGTGGGTAGATTTTAAATCAACCTATCCAAGATAAAAATTAGAAATTAAAATCATGAATAAATAGAAAAGTTAAGTAAGGGGTTAATCTGATGCCTTTTACTTACTTTTTTTATCTATATACCTAAGAACTAAAGTGGATATGATATTTGATAATAAATCCTAAATAGCAGATGTATGCTTAGTAAAACTTGACATAAAAAATGGAAAATGATATAATATTATTGTTGTAAATTGTTATTAAAAAAAATAATTTTTTGGAGGATAATTACATGAATATTTAAATTTTTTACTAATTAAAAAGTTTAACTTGATCTATTTGAAAGGAGATTGACAACTGTATGTTAAGGCTTATTATAACTAGTGGTGCATCAGCACTACTCTATACAGCTCTGATAGATGTTTTAGACATCGTATTTTTTAAGGAGCTTGAGGTAGAAAGGGAACTGGTAATTTGGAATATAATTTTATTCCTTATTCGGTTTGCTTGGACTGGTTTGCTTATGTATTTATCATGTGAACCATTTACAATTATCACAGGTATTGTATGGATGTGGATTCCTGAGCTTGTAAAAATTCCAATCTTATGGTTTGGAAATGTAGATTATCGTTCTACTTTTATTGACTGTGATATACTTGTTTCAATAGCTGTTGGAATTGTATCTGTATTACTGTGTATATTTACATCTTTTATGCCATCTCAAGAAATTGTAAATATAAACGATTTAGCAGATAGTAAAATGGTAAATTCAGAGTCTGTTGAATCAGTTTTGGATTACTTTCAGGAGACCGTAGGTAATGAGTACGGTGGTCCAAGATTTTCAGTTGAAAAATCTGGAATGAGAAAGGTAAATAATGAGGACGTTTTAGTATATCACGTAAGTGATAAAAAAAGCGAACAATACATTCCAGGTTATGTAATTCAAAAAGATGGTAAGTCTCCAGAGGTTATTCAAAAAAGGATTTACTTTGACGAATCTTTCTATTTTGGAAAAGATGCAAAAAGAGCGGTAAGAAAAAAGTATCAAACAGAGATATTAGGTAAGCACATGTTTGATATAGATGATGAATATAATCCCTATGAAATATTCCTATATAGGGAAAATTTGCTCTTTTCTGATGGAGGAGATTACGGTATTATCGTGTTAAATTTAAATGATGGCACGTCAGAAAAGTACTCTGAGTCAAGTGGCGAGATTCCTGAATGGGTAGATTTTAAATCTACTTATCCAAGATAAAAATTAGTAATAAAAAAGATAAGTGGAAGACTAGGTAAAGTGTCTTTCACTTATCTTTTTTGTGTAAAATAAAGTTGATATATAACTTAATAATTAGAGTAAATAGAGTTTTAAATTAGCTATAAATATAAAAAAATAAAAGAAATAAATTAAATATAATTATAAAATATTAATTATAAGCCTTTAACAACTTGACATAAAAATCAAAAATGATATAATGTTACTGTTATAAATTGTTATTAAAAAAATAATTTTTTAGGAGGAGAATAATATGAATACTTAGGGCTATTAAATAGGTAGAACTTAATAATTTCTTTACTGAAAGGAGAGAGCATGTTTAAACTTATCGTAATAAGTGCAGTATCATCATTGCTCTGCACTGCAATTGTAGATATTTTAGAGATATTATTTTGGGATGAATTTGAAATAAGATTACAGTGGATAGCAAAAAATATAGCATACTTTATTATTAGATTTATATGGACATCTTTGTTTATGTACCTTTCTTGTAAGCCATTTACTATGACTATAGCTTTAATTTGGATGTGGGTACCTGAAACATTAATCTGTTTTACAATTGTCTTTAGATGGATAATGTATATTTATGATTATGACTCTTGTTATGACTATGATTATGATTATTTGATTGTGCATGGAGTAATAGAACTTGTATTTTTTGGTATATGGATTTTATCATATTTTTTCTCATCTTTTATAATTACTCAGGAAATTGTAAGTGTACATGATGTTATACTAGATCAGGAAATGTCAAATTCAGAGTCTACCGATAAAGTTTTAGAGCAATTTGAATATGCGATAGGTAATGATAGTAGTAAGTTAAAATTTTCTGTTGAAAAATCTGGAGTAAGAGTGATAAATAATAAAAAAGTTCTGGTATATCACGTAAGTAGTGAGGATAATGAGAAATATATTTCAGGCTTTATAGTTCAGGTAGATGGAAAAACACCTATAATTATTCCAAAAAAGATCTATTATGATAAATCCCTTAAATTTGGTAAGGATGCTTTAAGAACGGTAAGAAAAAAATATCAAACAGAAATAATAGGGGAGCATATGTTTGATGTGGATGATGAATATAACTCATATGAAATATTTGTATATAGGGAGAATTTGTTTTTCTCTAACGGAAATGATTATGGAATTATAATTCTAAATTTAAATGATGGCACATCTGAAAAATATTCTGAGTCAACTGGAGAAGTACCTAAGTGGGTTGATTTTGAATCAACGTATCCTAAAGGTAAGCTATTTTAAAGTTGTATAAAAGCTAAGTGAGAGGTGAATATAGTTATTACCTTTCACTGGCTTTTTTTTGTATTTACGTGTATTATTCGGATATAAAATTAAAAAATATGCTGCTTAATAATTATAATGTGTACTACTTTAAATTAATTATTAAATTTGGCTTGACATAAAAAAATTAAAGTGATACAATATTTTCGATGTAACATATATATTTTCAAAAATAATTTTAAGGGAGGAAAAATAAATGGTTACTTAGAATGTGTAGATATTAGTATTAGTATTAAAATTATGGAGGATTTTTGGATGTTTAGTTTATTATGTGTAAGCCTATTTGTATCTTTTTTTTACACCACATCTTACTGTGTAGGAGAGCTTAAACTTTTTCATGGATTTGAAGAAGTGAAAGAGGCATGTATTGAATTTGCTATAATTTCTTTTTTTGTGCATCTTTCTTGGATATTTGTTTTTTTATATATTTCTTGTAAGCCCTATACTTTATTAGTAGCATATAATTGGATGTGGCCTGCATTAATTATTGACTCCTGGATATACAACTTAATTTTCTGGAATGCAAGAAGGTATACAAACTATAATTGGTTTTATCGGTCTAGTGCCTTTTTAGCATTTTTGATGATAATAATGTGCGTGTTTTCAGAACTTACACCAAGACCAAAATTAGTAGATATAAACAGAAACTTAGATATTAATACCAGAAGCGTAGTATCATCTGAAGAACTCATAGAAAAGTTTAGTTTTATAAATCCAGATAATGAAAACATAGCTTATACTATTGTAAGTCCACAAATATTGTGGGTAAACAAAGATGAGGTTATGGTATACCAAATTGAATCTAATTTTTCTAGTAATTCCATTCCTGGATTTATTATTCAAAAGGAAAATAATGAGCCAGTATTTATTCAAAAGAGAATATGTTTTGATGTATCATTAAGCTGGAATTCTGATGCTAAGAGAGCTATAAGGATGAAGTATCCTACTATAGTAATTGGAGAACATAGATTCGATATTGATGACAATTATGTGCCGTATGAAATATTTTCATATAAAGAGGATGCTTTTTTATTAGGTAATCAGGACTATGGAGTTATAGCGTTAAATCTTACTGATGGAACGATAGAAATGTATTCTGCTACTAAGGATGAATTGCCAGACTGGATTGATTTTAAAGCAATATATCCAAGGTAAGTGTTACTGATTGTATTTAGATAACTATGTATAATATATATAGTTGCTGTATTTTACTAAAAAAATTATGGAGGAATTTCTATGAACATTGAAAATGTAATTACTAAAAAGGAAGTATATGAGTCATTTTTTGAAGCTGAAAACCTTTATCCTGGACTTCCAGAAGAAGCATATCGGATGTCACATATTATTGCAGGAGAGTTGCCTGAGGCTATAACGCCTAGTCTTTTAGCAATTATGTTTGAAAAAATCCTTATATTGGTTCTTTTAGAATCCAAAAAATCATCTGCTGTTTCTGATAAGGCGGCAACTTTTTATACTAAAGTACCATATTTTATTCAGGTAGTTGATGCAGCTACACCTAAGGAGTTTTCTAAAGAATTTAGAAGCATTTGTTTGCATAGGTTAAATTATGATCCACCTGTTTATGGAACTAAAAAGAAAGAAAAGAGTATGTTTGCAGGTATTGATGAGTGGCTTAGAAATGAGAAATAGTTTTATTTTTGCTATAATGTTATAATGTAATATAATATAATATAAAAAAGTACTTAGTAGTATTAATTAATACTATTAAGTATTTTTTTTGACTAAAAATTATGTAAAGTATGACTACTTTGTTGACAAAATTTAAGTAGAGTATTAAAATATTAGATATGAATTAACTTAAACTTAGAATATTATATATGATGGAAAGGAATGTGATAAATATGATAAATATATATAAATCAAATGTGAGTACAGGAAAATTAGATTTAGTGGAAATACCAGAAAAAGGTTGCTGGATTAATATGGTTAAACCAACAGAAGATGAAATAAAAAAAGTAGCAAGCTTAATTAAAATAGATGAGCAAACATTAAGATACCCACTTGATATGGCAGAAAAAGCACATATTGATGAGTCAGATGAGGATAGTACAATACTTATTGTAGTAGATTCACCTATAACAGAAACATCGAAAAATGAAAAATTATATACAACACTTCCAATTGGATTAATATTTGTTAGAGATGATATGTTTATTTCAATATCTAATGCAAATATTAATGCTATTGATACAATATTAAATAAAGCAAAAAATAACTATGTTCAAACTGAGAAAAAATCAAGGTTTGTATTTCAAATACTTTTTGAAATAGCTCAGGATTATGTTAAATATCTAAACTATATTAGTAAAGATATCGAGTACTTTGAATCACATATGATAAAAAGTATGAAAAACAGTGATTTGCAAAAACTAATGAAATTTCAAAAAACTATGATTTATTTTAATACTTCAGTAAAAGGAAATCAAGTTGTTTTAGAAAAACTTAGTAGAGGAAAATCAATAAAATTATATGATGAAGATGAAGATATTTTGGAAGATACAATGATTGAAAATAGACAAGCAATGGAAATGATTCAAACATATGGTGAAATATTAAATGGAATAATTGATATACTAGGAACAATGGTATCTAATAATTTAAATATTGTTATGAAAGTATTAACTTCAATTACTGTTATAATTTCAATTCCAACCCTTATTTCTAGTTTCCTTGGAATGAATGTAGAGTTTCCATTTAATACTAGTATTATAGGGTTTTATGAGGTAGTTGTCATTTCTGTGCTTGTTACTGCAATTGTTACAATAATACTTAAAAAAAGAAATATGTTATAATTGGAGAAAAATATGAATACTTTGATTATAGATCATAGAATGAGAAATGATGAAAAGAAAATCTTAAAAAGTATTGGATATAACCTAATTGAGCTTCCAGAAAATGAAAATGTGTATTATGAGATATCATCACATGTGGATATATTTGCGTGTTTGGTAAAAGATACTCTTGTTTTAGAAGAAAAAACTTATGAATTACTTGAAAATGTAATACATAATAACAGTAATATAAATATAGTTAAAGGAAAGAGCATGGCTAGAGGAGACTATCCAAATGATGTTAGATATAATGTATGTATTGTTGGAAAGTATGCAATAGGAAATTTTAAGTTTGTTGATGATGTTTTAAAAGAAGTTATCGCTGAAAAATCGTTAGAAAAAATAAATATAAATCAAGGTTATAGTAAATGTTCAATAGGAGTATTAGACAATAGGAGTGTTGTCGTAACTGATGAGGGAATAGCTAACGTATTATCTAGTTATGATCTTGATGTTACTTTGGTGAAAATGAAAGAAAAACAAAGTATAAAGCTATATAATAATGAACATGTATATTCTAGTATGTATGGCTTTATTGGTGGATGTATGGCTAGACTTAGCAAAGGCATGTTTTTTTCATTTGATATTTTAAATAAAAATAATTTTTATAATGAAAGTAATTTTTATAAAATTGTTGATTTATTAGATAAAAAACATATACCTATTATTCAAAATCAAAACAAAGATATAATAGATTATGGAGGAATAATTGAAATATAGTAATGATAATTCATTATTTAGAAGTAGGTACTATATGTTAACATAATTTTTGAAGAAATATTGACAATTTTTAGCAATTATAGTATAATAAATGTGGTGACTATTGTCTGTTTACATAATTGTAAGGAGGACTTATTATGAAAAATAATGAAATTATAATAATAGAAAAAAATGAAACAAAATTAAAAAAATTGTCAAAAGAAGTGATTGCACTTGTACAATCACGGATGTGTAACAACCGATACTTTAGAAGTAAGGTTTTAGATACTGAATTTAAATTTAAGCTTATAAATGATGCTCCAACAAATGGTCTTATGAGGGTTAACTTGGAGCTAAATAGTAAGAAAGATACTTTAAAAGGATTTGAAATATCTTATGATATTAACCCTAATGATCCAGTTGAATGGATTAGACTTATTATGGCTCATGAACTTTATCACTTATTTTATGCAGTAAATTCTGTAGTAAAGTTAGATGGTTATTGTCCATCTGATGGAAGTTACAGTTTTACTACTATACAAAGGGCCATTAAAGTTGGGGGAGAAACTAAAATTTATGGCAAGCAGTTTGAAGAAAATCTTTGTTGGGTGCTTGCTTACGATACCTGTAAAGGTGTAAATGCTGGTAAGAAGCGTGGAGTGAATATGGATATATATGATAAACATGTATATTTTATTGAAAATTATTCAGCTCCAATACGAGCTATAATAGAAGCATTTACGGTAATTCATTGTGATTTAACTAGTATTGAATTTGATAGATCTGCCAATTATGTGCCATATAATAAATTTTATTATTGCATGTCATGTGGAGATATATCCTATATCGTAAATAGCTATGATAGTGTACTTGGATGTAATGCATGGTATAATCTAATGAATTATGTGGATGAATACTATCTAAGCCAGAATGAAACTGCCAAAGAAAAGATATATGCTTCGTTAGATGCATATAAAAATAATAAGGGGAAACGTAGTCAAAAAGTAGTTAGTAATCAGGCTACAGTGTCTGCTTAAGATGATATAAAAAAACTACTAAGTGCATGCACTTAGTAGTTTTTCGTATACCTAAGCTTTAAAATGTGTGATATTATCACAATAAGCTAGATATGTGGTTAGCAGCTTTGTTATTTTTTTTCTTTTCCTGATTCTAAGAACCGTTGCCAAGCATCAGAAGACGCTAATCCAGATTCAACATAATATTTCTTGAACATTTCAGCCCCTCCTGGAACCTCTGATAAGTACTCGATAACCTCCTGTAAGTCTTGATCTTCGTAATTAGTAGTCATAGGTTGTTCTCCTTTTCTTAGTGTGGTAAAGTTATAAAATAAAGGTGCAACTATAATATACTTTAATTCAAAAGGGCTCATCACCCAAAAGAAGTATAATTATTGTATACAAAATTATTTATATAGCTTTTAAGTTTATTAGTTATGCTATACTTATAACACATTTTACATGAGTATGTCAATACTTTCTAATAAATTTATCGAAATAAAAAAAGTAATATACTGAAATATTAGACGCAATTTATAGTCATTATTTACATAATTATAAAATAAAATGTTAGATATGCAAATATTAAATTTTTTTATTGCCTAAAAGGCTATTTTTTGGTATAATTATAAAGTAAACACAAGTTTACTTGAGGTGTAATTATGAGTGATTTATTAAATGGATTAAACGATAAACAAAGAGAGGCTGCAAAATATACTGATGGTCCTCTTCTTATTTTAGCAGGTGCTGGTAGTGGTAAAACTAGAGTACTTACGTATAAAATTGCATATTTATTAGAAACAGGTTTTGTAAAGCCATGGGAAATTTTAGCTATAACATTTACTAATAAAGCAGCAAGAGAGATGAAAGAAAGAGTAGAAAAATTAATTGGTGCAAATAGTAATGATATTTGGCTTGGTACTTTTCACTCTGTTTGTGTTAGAATCTTAAAAAGAGAAATTGAACTTGTAGGATATTCTAGAGATTTTAATATATTTGATGAACTTGATAAAGAAAAGGTCATAAAAGAAGTAATTAAGAAACTAAACATAGATGATAAAAAATATCCTGTTTCATTAATAAAATATGAAATAAGTAGTTCAAAGGATAAGATGATAGACTATGAAAAATATGCAAAGGATGCAATAGGCGACTTTAGGAAGGAGCAAATTGCAAAAGTATATGAATTATATCAAAAAACATTAATATCAAATAATGCAATTGATTTTGATGATATACTTATGCTTACTGTGAAAATTCTTCTTGAAAATCCAGATAGACTTAGTTATTATCAATCAAAATTTAAGTATGTATTAGTGGATGAGTATCAAGATACAAATAAAGTACAATTTATGCTTATAAGTTTAATTAGTAGTGCTCATGGACATATATGTGTTGTTGGTGATGAATCACAGAGTATATATGGATTTAGAGGCGCTGATATTTCTAACATTTTAAACTTTGAAAGAGAATATAAAGATGCAAAAATTGTAAAGCTTGAAGAAAATTATAGGAGCACGCAAAATATACTAGACTGTGCTAATAACGTTATTAAAAATAACAAATCCAAAATAGATAAAAATTTATGGACACAAAATGGTAAAGGTGATAAGATTTTTTATAAAACTCTACCAAATGAATATGAAGAAGTAGAATATATAGTAGATAAAATTGATGAGCTTTGTAGAAAAGAGAAAATGAAGTATTCAGATTTTGCACTTTTGTTTAGAACAAATGCACAGGCACGTGTGCTAGAAGAAGTTTTTATGAGAAGTGGAACTCCATACAGATTAATTGGAGGGCTTAAATTCTATTCTAGAAAAGAAATTAAAGATTTAACTTCATATTTAAAGTTAGTACAAAATCAAGATGATAATATTTCCTTAAAAAGAATAATAAATGAGCCAAAAAGAGGAATAGGTGACACTGCTGTAGATAGATTAGATGCGCTTGCTAGTGCTAAAGGTATTTCAATATTTAAGTTAATACAAGATAGTAATAATTTATCTGGAATAAGAAGTACAGGAAATATAATAGCATTTAGAGATGTAATGAATGAAATTATACAAAAAAAAGACACTATAAAAGTATCTGAACTTATGAAGATGATATTAAAAAATACTGGTTATGAAGCTATGTTAAATGAAGAAGATACAGAGGAAAATCAAACTAGATTTGAAAACTTGATGGAATTTATAGGTGTTGCAATGGAGTTTGAAAATGAAACTGCAGACGCTTCTTTAGCAGACTTTTTAGATAGTATAGCCTTAGTATCTGATGTTGATAATCTAGATGAAACTGCAGATGCTGTTACACTTATGACAATGCACAGTGCAAAAGGATTGGAATTTGAGGTAGTATTTTTAGTTGGTATGGAAGAAGGACTTTTCCCATCTAAACGATCAATTGACGAGGACGAAACTGCAGAAGAAGAAAGAAGACTATGTTATGTTGGAATAACAAGAGCAAAGAAAAGACTTTATATAACAAATGCATCAAAAAGAACACTTTATGGTTCAACATCATATACTATGCCATCAAGATTTGTTTCTGAAATTCCACCAGAGTTATATGATGAAAGTTCTTTTGAAAGCTTAAACGGAAAAGGTAGTCGTTCTAATTATTTAGATAGTGAATATAAAAGTGTTGATAGAGTTTTAAATAAGGCTAGTTTTGGTAGTATTCCAAGGTCAAAAAAGCCAAGTGTCGGTCTTAGTGTTGATTCATTTCTTAGTAATATCGGTGGAACAAAACTTGGAAGTAAACCGCAAAATAATGAAAATGCTGGTAAATATGAAGTTGGTCAAACTGTAAAACATAAAAAATTCGGTATTGGTATAATTGAAAAAATCGAGAAAGAGGAAGATGATTACAAATTAGAAATAAAATTTGAAAAATTTGGCTTTAAACGTCTTATGGCAAACTTTACTCCACTTGAAATAATAAAATAGTAATAATAGTAATATAAGTTATATTTAAAGTATTTTTTGAATATTTATCGTAATTTTGTGTATAATAAAATTATTAGTTTTTATAATAATTAATCTTATTTAAAGTAGGTGGTAATTTGAATAAAAAAAATGTAGCTGTAATATTTGGATCAATGTCATCAGAGCATGAAATATCATGTGTATCTGCTTCAAATGTAATTAACAATATTAACCAAGATAAGTATAATGTAGAAAAAATAGGAATAGATAAATCAGGAATTTGGTTTTTTTATAATGGTGATGTTAAAAATATATTAGAAAATAAGTGGATGCAAGATGAAAGCCATAAGAGTAAAATTGATGATATAATGTTAACATTAAAAAAATTTGATGTTGTATTTCCAGTCCTTCATGGAAAATATGGTGAGGATGGAACTATACAAGGTATTTTTGAAATGTCAAAGGTAAAATATGTTGGGTGTAAAGTACTTGGAAGTAGTATTTCAATGGACAAAACTTTCAGCAAAGAAATAGCAAGATTTAATAAAATACCAATAGTACCATTTATTGCACTTTCAAAAAGTGAATTTGAAAAAATTAGAGTAGATGAATTAAAATTTAACAATTTATGTAAGGATATAGTAAGTAAGTTGTCACTTCCTGTATTTATAAAACCAAATAGAGAAGGATCATCTTATGGAATAAAAAAAGTAACAAAAATAGAAGATCTTAAAGATTCAATCGAGTTTTCTTTGAAATTTGACAATAACATATTAATTGAAAAGTATATATCAGAAAAAAAAGAAGTAGAATGTGCGGTTATTGAAAATGGAGGGAATATAATTTCATCTACTCCTGGTGAAATAGTTATTTTGCAAGATGTATATGATTTTGATTCAAAGTATAACGATAAGACATCTTATACAAAAATACCTGCTAAAATATCTGATAAAACTTTGAAACTAATACAAGAATACTCAAAAGTAATATTTAGGTCCTTTAGGCTAAATCAACTTGCTAGAGTAGACTTTTTTGTTACTAAAGATGAGAATGTATATTTTAATGAAGTAAATACAATGCCAGGTTTTACTGATATAAGTATGTATCCTAAAATGCTTATACATGATGGATATTCTTATCAAGAAATTATTGATGTACTAATAGAAAATGCAACATAATTATATAACAATGAGCCGTTAGTCTGTTATAGATTAATGGCTTTTTATTGATAAAGCAAAAAAATGAATTGACGTAGAAAAATGTCTATGGTATAATTTTGTCAATTGGTATTGTTTTTGTGCTTTAGTTTTTATTAAGATTAAGGAGGTGCTCTATATGTGTAATGGGTGTTTAGTAAATAATGATATCAGTTATAATATGATTGAAAATAATAAAATACTTATTGTGAAATTAAATAATTCATATTATAACATTATGGGAAAGGATGGAATTTTACGGTCAAAAGAAGATTTTTGCAAAATTGAAGATTTTAAAGACGGTATTGCAAGAGTAACTGATAAGGACTGCTTTGTTAATTTTTTAAGAATTGATGGAAGTCTGGTTTCAAATGAGAGATTTTTAGATGCTTTTGATTTTGAAGAAGGTCTTGCTATAGTAAAAAGAAAGAATGAATTGTATAATGTACTAAGTAAAGATGGTGTATTAATTTCATTTGAAGACTTTTTTCAAATTTTTGACTTTGTTGACGGAATTGCAAAGATTCAAAGGCAGGATTGTACGTGGAATTTTTTAACCAAGTATGGGCAAATTTTATCATTTGAAAATTTTCTTAGAGCTACTGAATTTAGTTATGGAATTAGTATAGTAAAGAGGCTAAGTGGCAGTTACAATATTATGAACAGGTTTGGTAGTATTTTGTTAGAGGAAGACTTTGACTATATTTCAGTGTATGAAACTGCTACACTACTGGCTGTAAGAGATAAAAAAGAATTCATAATTGATTCTAATGGAAAGATTTACTTAAAAAATTAATGACAGAGTAACTTATGTTTTCATAAGTTACTCTGTTAAATTATTATTTACTATGATATAGTTGTAAAAAAGTTGCTGTTTAGCAGAAAAATAAGCTAAAAGAGGCTAAAAATCTATAAAAATTGAAAAGTTTATACTTAATGCTTGACATAATATAAAAAAATTGTTATACTTACCACGTAACAATTTTTATTTTTGTTAAATTAAACAAATGGAGGAAAAAGAAATGGTAAATGTAGAAATTACTGACTATTACTATGAAAAGTCAACTGGCTCATATTTAAAAAATGGAGTTAAGGCAAATAGGATTCCACGGGGTTCAGTTGCTGGTGGATGTGGAACTTTCGTAATGAGTGGAGATCCACCAAAAATGAATATTAGGGTAAGTATTTATTCTAGTATCCTTGATCAAAAAGTAACAGACAGATTTGATATGTATCCAGTTATAAAGAAGTATGGAGATAGAAGAAGGGTGACGGAGAGGTACTGTGCTGATATTTTTACAAAGATTTGTGGTAAAAAGATAGATACCTCAAAGCTAGAGGATCCAAAATCTATGTCTATGAGTGATTTAAGACCAATTATTAATTTTGTAAATAAGGAGTTAATAAAATTGGTGATAGAGGCAGTAGAGTATTAAGAAAAATATTAAACAATTTTTAAAACCCCCTTATAGGTATACGCCTATAAGGGGGTAAAACTATTAGTTTAATTTAGCATAATATTTAAGTTTTTGTTAAGATCAAGCTTGGAAAATTCATTAAGTTTAATCTTAGCATCTACAGGTGCACTAACAATGCAGTAGTAATAGGTTCCTTTAGGTAAAACGATGCTAGTAGTTTTGCCATCATTTAATTGAAGTTTGTCAATTAAAACACTATTACTGTTGTATATTCCAATTGTTAAGTGGGGTATGTTGGTTGTGTATGATAACGTGTACCCTTTTTCAAGTACAATATGCATTGTTTGTACTATGTCTTTTCCTGTTATTTCAAACTGGAAAATGGTACTTTCTTGTACAAATCCAGTTGGTACGCTAGCAATGCTGTAATAGTAAGTACCAGCCTTGAATGGAAACTTCTTTCTTACAGGATAGTTTGAATATATAAGATTTTTTTCATTATCATATATATTAAATTCAGCCTGAAGTTCAACTCCACTTGCATCGGTTACATTAAACATCAAATCTGAGATACCATTGTTAATAACCTCAGAAGTTTGCATTAATGAATTAGCTTCAGCTTCAGTTTCAGTTTCTGTTTTTGCTTCTGCTTCTGCTTCAGTTTCAATTTCTGCAATTTTTTTAAGTAGTTTTTGTTGTTCTTTAGATTTTTCATCAACAATTACTAGCAACGCTATAAAAAGTGCTACTAAAAATAATTTGTACCAGTTAATTTTTCTTAGAAATTCCATATTTTTCTCTCCTAGTCTTGTTTTTTTAATTAGTAATCTAAAATATATGCTATGCTAATAGACTCCTAAGTTCTCATTGGTATATTCTCCTTTCAAATAGTTATTGAAAATTAGTATAACGATTTTCATGGTATTTAGTATATCATAAAGTTGACATTATGTCAACTTATATAAAATAATATATATAAAGTAATACTTAGATTTCAATGAGATTTATTCTTTTTTTCAAAAAAATTACAAAATTGTAGAAATAGCTTCACAAATATTTAAAAATATTGTATAATCTGAGGTGTAACTTTAGTTAAGAAGAGGGAGTTTATGGAAGAAAGTTTTTTGAAAGAAAATTTATTTAGATATATATGTGTAGTTGTGTTTTGTTTTGCTACGATTTTTTTATTTAGTTATTTTAATGTTGCAAAAACTAGTCTGAAAGACAGTAAAAATGCAAACTTGGTAATTTATGGAGATAACATATCAACTGCATATACTCCATTTATACAAGATGATGGAATATACATATCTGTTGATACAATTTCAAAGGTAATAGATACTCACATTTATTACGATAAGCAAGCAACAAAGGTTATAATTACTACAGAAGATACTGTTTTAAAGTTCAAGATAGATGAGAATAAAGCATATAGAAATTTTGTGGAAGAGAGTATATCAACACCTGCCAGATTTATAAATGACATGGCATATATTGATATAAATTTAGTTAAAGATTTATATAATATAATAGTTTCGTATAATGAAGAAACTTCAACAATATCGATAGACAAAACAAATGATGGAAATCAAGTAGTAAAGTATAATTTTACAAATGTATATGAAGATTTAAAGGCAAATTCTAATGTACTTAAAATATTAAACAAAGGAAGTAAAATAACTGTTTATACTGAGAGTTTAAAGCATAATAGGTGGTATAAAATTAAAACAGAAGATGGAATTATTGGGTATATTTCAAAAAATAGTGTTGATGTGTCAAATAATTCATCAGATAAAATCAGTAATAGTAATAACTCAGAAAATGCAGAAAAAATTAATATGTTTTGGCAATATGGTAGCGAGTTATCAACACTTGGAGATAAAATAGAAGGTGTAAATGTTGTTTCTCCAACTTGGTATGAATTAAAAAATGCAGAAGGTGATATATCATCAAAAGCAAGTTCTAAATATTTAGAAAAGGCAAAGCAAAATGGATATGAAGTATGGCCTATAATTACAAATGGGATAGATGATGTAAATTATACTGCTGCAGATACATCTGCTATGGTAAATAGTGAATATAACAGGGAGCAGTTTATAAAAAACTTAGTTGAAATATTAAAGAAAGATAAAGTAGATGGCATAAACATAGATTTTGAAGCAATGAGAACTGAAGATAGAGACGTGTTTACGCAGTTTGTGCGTGAACTTGCACCAATACTTAGAAATGCAGGTCTAAAGGTTTCTGCAGATATATATTTTGTTGCATATGTTGATAGAAAAGGTGTGGGTGAAGCAGTAGATTATGTTATGCTTATGGGCTATGATCAAAGAGGAAACTGGTCAAGTGTTGCAGGCTCTATTTCTGAGATAAGTTGGGTTGAGGAAAATATAGAGTCGTTAATGAACGATTCTAAAATACCAGCAAATAAAATAATACTTGGAATTCCATTTTATACTAGACTTTGGACACAAAAGGCAGGAGCTACTAAGCCAACAACAACTGTATATACAATGGCTAATTGTCAAACATTTCTAAAAAATAATAATTTGCAAGCAACTTTAGATGAAGCTTCGGGTCAAAATTATGCAGAATATACTAAGGGGAATACTACATATAAGCTATGGATTGAAGATGCTGATTCTGTAAAAAGAAGGATTGAGACTGTAAATAAGTATAACTTAGCTGGAGTTTGTGCTTGGAGAAAAGGTTTAGAAACTCAAGATATTTGGAAAGTTATAAATGATACTTTAAAGAAGTAGTTTGGGGTTAGATAATAAAAATATAAATTGTAATAAGGTAAATTGGTATTAAAATGGTACTAATTACCTTATTTTTTATATGAAAAAATAAGGTAATTTCAAAAATATAAATTACTAAAATATAAATTACTAAAATAGTTATGTTTTAAATATTTAACAGTAAATAATTGACATAATTTATAATGCGTGATAAAATTTAAAAGAATTAAAAATTTATGTTACTACGAATGTAGGAAAGGAGAAGTTATGTTTGTAAAAGGAATTAATATAATTAACATCTCAGGAAAAATTAAAAGAAAGCAATATGAGTACGTTTTTAATGAAATTATGAAAAAAAGAGAGGGAGAAAGAATGGGAATTCTTTTAATAATAAATTCAGAAGGAGGGTCTGTGACACATACATATGCAATATATGATCTTTTAAAGAGTTCTGGAATTCCAATTACCACCGTAGCATTAGGTGCATGTATGAATATGGCAGCACTTTTATTTTCACTTGGAACTAAACGTTTAGTTTCAAATAATGCTTTGTACATGCTAAACTTTGCAACTGATAAGGGGGATTTGGAAAATCTTAGCAGGGTAAAATCTTCTTTTGAAGAGGAAAAACAGCGCTATTTTATGGAGGAAATTGTAAAAACAATTGCACAAAATAGTAAATGTAGTGAAGAAACAATTAAAAAAATTTGTTGTGACTTGAATGCTGATAACAATAAATTCCTTAGAAAAGAAGAATTACTAAAGCTTGGAATTGCAACAGATGTGTTTGACGGAAATCCAAGAAAATTTTTTCCTGATGTTATATCTACCTTTTTAGCTGGGATAAGGTATTAATAACTTCTAGTCCTTAATAGATAATACATAAATATTATAATTATCTATTAAGGGCTTTTTTTAATTTTTTATGTATTTTTAAGTATATCTCCTATAAAGTTTGACATAAATTAAGAAAAATGATATAATTTTCTAAGTATTATATAAATTTTACTACAACTGTAGAGGAGGATGTTTTTATGTTGTTAAAAGACACAATTGTTTTAAGTGTATCTGGTAAGATTAATAAGGAACAGTACGAAAAAGTACTATTTGAATTGTTAAGCCAAAGAAACAAAGAAATTAGAAAGATCATTTTGGTAATATGTTCAGAGGGAGGTTCTATTTCATATGCTTTTGCAATATATGATTTATTAAAAAATATCAAAGTTGAAATTGTTACTGTTGCACTGGGAGATTGTATTGGAGCTGCTACTTTATTATTTTCTCTTGGAAATAAACGTTTAGTTTCAGATAATGTTATATATGTCTTACATTTTGACCTTGAGGTAAATTGTAAGGAAAATGAATCATTGGCTGCAAAATTTTTGAAGCGTAAAAATGAAATTCTTGAAAATAAGGCAATTGAAGCAATAGTAGCTACAAGTAATTGTAGTGCTGAGAAGATCAGTCAGTCATTTTATAATGAAAACGAAAACTTTATTGAAAGAGACGAACTTTTAGAGCTTGGAATTGCCACAGATAGATTATCCTCATATGAGATAATATCTCATTATGTGTTTGGATTTAAGCTTAAGTGATCATAAATTTTTAGCTTATGTATATAGTATGGTTTATTTAACATATTATGTACATAAGCTACTTTTTATATAGTTCTTTTATTGTTTGTTATATTTGACAAAGTGATAAGAAAATTATATAATATTGATTGGCTAAAAAAATTTGTATAGGAGAGTTGAAATGTTAATCAGTCCAAAAGAAATAAATAAAATATTGTCTGTAACAGAAAATGATGTATCAATTAGAGGAAAAAAATACTTTGAACAATCTAGGGTAAAAGTAGCTAAATTTAGTTATAACTCGGATGCGTCATATAAATCTAAAACTTATGTTACAGGATCTATGATTTATGAAGTTGAAATCGAAAAAAAGGATAATTATTTAGCTTTCAAGTGTGATTGCCCAGTATCGGGAAAAAGAAATACACCTTGTAAACATGTTATAGCATCTATTTTTGATATGTACATTTATCCAGAAAAGTATATGGAATTTAATAAAAAATCTGAGAACTTGGATATAGATGAAAATTATGCAATTGGTAAGTCATATAAAGATATTCAAAATGAAATTAATCAAAATGGTGGGATAATATCATATTATGAAAATTATGACAATGTCGAATTAATGAATGACACACATGATGTTGTTATATTACCATATTTAAAACTAGAAAAAAGCTTAAATAGTTATAGTTTATTTGTGAGTTTTAAGGTTGGAAAAGATAAATTTTTTGTAATAAAAGATTTGATTGAATTTGCTGAGGCAATCAAAAATACTAAAAAGTTAAAATATGGTAAAAATTTTGAATTTTTTCATAGTAATAATGCTTTTGATGAAAAGTCAAAAAAAATTGTTGAATATATTTGTCAGTATGAAAATAATTTTTTAGCTATATCTTCAATAAGTAAAAATACAATAGAACTAGGAAAAGAGTACAAGTCTTGCATTCCTTTAAATGGAGGATTCTTAGATGAGTTTTTTGATATATATGTTGGTGAGACTTTAAGTATTAATACAGAAGATACTATTAGGTTAGTTGATATGAATCCGGATTTAAAATTTTCTGTTGAAGAAGATATGGATGAAGAAAACTTAAAAATAGTAAATGAAAATGGAGATCTTGTTTTATTATTTGGATCAAAATTTATGTATGTCGTGTATAACAATATGTTACATAGGTGTACAAATGATTTTTTTTGCAAAGTTTCACCTTTTTTAAAGGCTTATGGAAAAATGAAAAGTGATACTTTAGAGGTAAGTAAAAAAGATGCGGCAAGTTTTTGTGAATACCTAGTCCCAAGTATAAAGGAGTTAGTAAAACTAGACGTACCAGCAGAAATTGTTACAAGATATAGTCCTCAGGAATTAGCGGTAAAAGTTTATTTAGATATAGATGATAAATCTAATATTATAGCCAAGATAAAGTTTTGCTATGGTGATGTTGAGTTTAATCCATTTGCAACCAATTTAAGCTTAGAGTGTAATAGAAATATAAAAAGAGAAATAAAAGTAAAGAAAATTTTTAGCGATTACAAATTTACGGTAAATGAAAAAAAAGAGTACTTGTCTTTGAAAAATGAAGATGATATATATGAGTTTTTAACTGATGGAATAAATTATTTTATGCAAAAATTTGAAGTACTGGTTACTGATAAGTTAAAAAATAAGCAGATTATAAGTAATAAAGCTTTAAATATTGGAGTTAGAATAAAAAATAATTTACTAGAAGTAAGTTTTGATGACTTTGATATGGATGAAGAAACTCTTGAAAATATATTAAAAAGATATAGTCAAAAGAAAAAATACTATAGACTAAAAGATGGAACTTTCTTAAATCTTGAAAATTCAGGAATAGACGCAATTAGTAATTTAAATGAGAATTTAGGAGTGTCTGCTTTTGAAATAGCTAGTGGTAAATTTAATTTACCAAAATATAGAAGTATATATTTAGATACTCTTTTAAAAGAAAGTACTAATATTAATGCAAATGTAGATAGTTCATTTGCAAAAGTTGTAAATGAAGTAAAAAATGTTGAAGAAAGTTCATATGAAGTGCCAAGTTGTTTAAATGGAATTTTAAGAAATTACCAAAAAACAGGGTTTAATTGGTTAAAGATGTTAGATAAATATAACTTTGGGGGAATACTTGCAGACGATATGGGGCTTGGTAAAACAATTCAAATAATTGCACTTTTAATAGATGCAAAAATAAATAAAGAAAAAAGTATTAAAAGTAATGAGAGTAAAAGCAGTAGCAAAGATCAAAAAGAAAGTTTTACTTCAATTGTTGTGTGTCCAAGTTCATTATATATAAATTGGGAAAAAGAGATAAAAAAATTTGCACCAGATATTAATGTATTGGTTGTATCTGGTAGTGCAAAATCTAGAGAAGAACTAATTCAAAGTTTAGATAAAGTAGATGTTGTTTTAACGTCATATGATCTTTTAAAAAGAGATATAGAATTATATAAAGAGTTTACTTTTAAGTATGCCATTGCCGATGAAGCACAATATATAAAAAATAATAATACAAAAAATGCAAAAGCACTAAAACAGATAAATGCAACAACTAGGTTTGCACTTACTGGAACTCCAATTGAAAATTCACTTTCTGAGCTTTGGTCAATTTTTGATTTTTGTATGCCTGGTTATCTTTTTAGTTATAAAAAATTTAGAGATGATTATGAAGTACCTATAATAAAAGATGATGAAAAGGGTATTTTAAAAAAATTACAAAAAATTGTAGCACCATTTATACTAAGACGTATGAAAACAGATGTATTAAAAGAATTACCAGATAAAACAGAAACTATAATGTATAGTCAAATGGATGAAACGCAGCAAGAATTGTATAATGCTTATCTATTAAAGGCTAGAAGGGAAATGGAAGAAGAAATTGATGAAAATGGATTTGAAAAAAGTAAGATGAAAGTTCTTGCAATGATAACAAGGCTTAGGCAAATATGCTGCCATCCTTCACTTTTTATAGAAGATTATACTGGGCAAAGTAGTAAACTTGAACAATGTATGCAAGTAATAAAAGATGCAATTTATGCTGGACATAAAATATTAATTTTTTCTGGATTTACTTCTATGTTTGATATTATAACAAAAAGATTAGAAAAAGAAGAAATACCTTATTTTATGCTAACAGGAAAAACAAAGGTAGAAACAAGAATACAAATGGTAGATGAATTTAATACAAGAGACGATGTAAAAGTGTTTTTGATTTCTCTAAAAGCTGGTGGAACAGGTCTTAATCTTACAGGCGCTGATATGGTTATACACTATGATCCATGGTGGAATTTATCTGCTGAAAATCAAGCTACAGATAGAGCATATAGAATTGGTCAAAGAAATAATGTACAGGTATTTAAACTTATTTCATCTGGAACAATAGAAGAAAAAATAATTAATTTACAAGAAAGAAAGAAAGATTTGACTAACTCTGTAATATCTAATAATACTAAATTTATAAACACTATGAGTAAGGAAGAAATTATGGAGTTATTTAAAGTATAGAAAATCTTATTTTATTAAATGAAAAACGCTTAAATGTTTATTTAGGCGCTTTTTTTTTACAAAAAAGTATTATAAAAAGTATATACATAATAACATAAATAGATGTTTAAAGTAAAAATTTAAGCATCTTCTTTTTTTGCTAAAACTAGATAAAATATTATGCTATTTTACGCAAACTTCTACAAGAAATTTAGTAAAAAAGTATTAGAATATAAATATAAATATTAATATAAATATTTATATAAGTTAAGGTGATTATATGTTAGATGAAATACTAAAAATTTTGCCGGATAATATATCAAATGAAGTAAGAAATATAGGAACAAATGGGAATTTTAATGAAATAAGGTTAAGAGTAGGAAAACATGGAATTGTTGTAGTTGCAGATATTGAGGTATACTTGTCTTGTATTGTAACTTTAAACGATTTACTCGAGATATTAATTAAAGTATCTAAAAATTCACTTTATGCAATTCAAAATGATATAAACAACGGATTTACAGTTATAAAAGGTGGACATAGAATTGGAATATGTGGTGAGGTAGTAGTTGAAAACGGAGTTATTAAGAATATAAAAAATATAAATAGTATGAATATACGTGTTGCAAGACAAGTGATTGGATGTGCAGATAAAGTAATTAAATATATAATAAAAGATGGAAAATGTCAAAACACTTTAATAGTTTCACCCCCTGGATGTGGAAAAACTACGCTTTTAAGAGACGTTATAAGACAATTAAGTAGTGGCGTTGAAAGTTTAGGATTTAGAGGCGTAAATGTTGGAGTAGTTGATGAAAGAGGTGAGATAGCATCATGTTTTAATGGAATTATTAACGTAGATTTAGGACTAAGGACTGATGTTATGTCTAACTGTAAGAAAAGTGATGGAATAAATATGCTAGTTAGAAGTATGGGAATAAATGTAATTGCAACAGATGAAATAGGAAAAAACGAGGATATAGATGCAATTAGATATGCAACATTAAGTGGTGTAAAACTTGTATTTACAATGCACGGAAAGGATATTGAAGATATAAAACTAAAAGAAGGAGTAAGTAAAATGTTACATGATAGGTTGTTTGATATTGTAATAGTTTTAACGAATAAACCCAAAGTTGGAACTATAGAAAAAATTCATGAACTTGGAGGTCACATATGATAGGCGCAAAAATAACAATTTCAATTTTAATTATTTTGCTATCTGCATATATTGGAAATATAAAAGCATCTAAACTTAAAAATAGAGAATATATATTACGTGATATGGTAACTTTTTTAGAATTGGTTAAAAATGAAATAAGTTACATGTTAAGTTATCTTCCAAATGCTTATGAAAGTTCAAGACAAAAGTTGAATACTACTTTAAAAGATGCAATAGGAAATATAGTAGTAGACATGCTAAATACAGATAGTACATATCTTATCTCTAAGAGTATATCAGAAAATATAGGTAATATTAATGAACTTACTGAGTATGATAAGAATGTTATAATATCAACACTAAATAATATGGGAAGAAGTGATTTAGATTCACAGGTAAATATAATTAACAATAGTATAAGTATTCTTGAAAATCAGATTAAAGAGGCAAATGAAATTAAATTAAATAATTCAAAAATGTATAAAACAATAGGAGTAATTGCAGGAATAATGGTTGTTGTAATTTTCATTTAAAAAAGGGGAAAAGTATTATGGATATAGATTTACTTTTTAAAATTGCAGGTATTGGAATATTAGTAGCAGTACTAAATCAAGTGTTAACAAAAGCAGGCAGGGAAGATCAAGCAATGATGACAACACTTACAGGTCTTATAATAGTTTTGATGATAGTAATATCTCAAATTAGTACTCTTTTTGAAACAGTAAGAACTGTATTTAAGTTATAAAGGTGAAACATATGGAAGAAATATTTAAAATAGTCGCTTTTTGTATTGTATCAGTTTGTTTAATTTTGGTAATACGTGAACAAAGAAGTGAAATAGCTCTTCTTCTTACAATATTTACTTCGGTATCATTACTTTTAATAATTGTGTATAAGCTAGAAGGTGTGTATCAACTTTTATCCACACTTATTGAAAAATCAGGTATAAATAAAGATTTTTTAGCAATTATAATGAAAATAACTATAATTGCTTATGTAGTTGAATTTGGAAAGAATATATGTCAAGATGCATCTCAAAATGCAATTGCTACAAAATTAGAAATGGCGGGAAAGGTAATAATTGTAGTATTAAGTTTACCAGTTATGACAAGTCTTGTTAATATATTAGTAGGACTTATATGAAAATATTAAAAAAAATAACTTGCAATATATATGAAGAAGAAAAAAAAAGAAAGAAATTAGTATTAAATAAAAAAAGCAATAAAGAAAGTAGTAAAAAAGACGAAAGAAGAAAAATAAAAAAAATACTAAAACTAAATAAAAATATTATATTTAAGGCAAATACCTTGCATTTAGAAATAATTCTAGTATTTATCATATTACTTTTTTTAACAAGCTTTTTTAATTGTATTACTTCAAAAAATCATGTTATTTATGCAGTAAATATTGATAATAAATCTGAGATTAATACCAAAAATGTAGAAGATGTAAAAGATTCAGTATCAAACAATTTAAATTTAGATGAGTACGTAAATTCTTTAAATGAATATGTAAAAGAAAGCGGAATAGATGAATTTAACTTAGAGGAGATATCAAAAGACTTAGTATCAGGTGGAAATGTCGATTTTAGTAAGGCTAGTCTGAAACTTTTAAATATTTTTGGAAAAGAAATTATATCAGTTTTTAAATCATCTATTTTGATATTTATAATAATTGTAATACTTGCAGTAATAGATAGCTTGCAAATAGAAGAAAAAAGTGATGTATCACAAATTGCAAAACTTGTGTGTTTCTTTGCTATAGCAACAATTTCAATATCTGAATTTATAAGAGTACTTTTAGATTTTAAAACTGTTATAACTAATATAACTACATTAATGCAGATAATATCACCTTTTTTAGTAGCGGTGTTAATTGCAACAGGAGCAATTAATACTGTTGGTATAATACAACCATTATTACTTTTTCTTGCAAGTCTTATAGGTTTTATAATAAATTATGTAGTAGTTCCTTTGATATCACTTTCGGTTGCTTTTAATGTAATATCAAGAATTTCGGATGATATAAAGCTAAATAAAATGTCAAAAATCTTAAATAGTGGTGGACTTTGGATAATTGGAGTAGTATTTACAGTATTTTTAGGAATACTTTCGCTTGAAAGTTCACTTAGTACGTCTGTTGATACATTAGCTGTAAAAGCAACACAAGCAGCAGTGTCAAATTTTGTACCAGTAGTTGGAAAATTTTTTTCAGATAGTTTTGAAACCGTAGTTGGTGCAACAAAAATAATATCAAAAGTTGGAGGTATATTAGGGGTTATCGTTGTAATTTTAGTAGTAATTACTCCAGTTATAAAAATAGCTGCAATAATGTTTATATATAAAATACTTGCAGTGTTAATTGAACCTATATGTCATCAAAAAGATGTTTCTGAGTATGTAGAACTGTTTGCAGATACATATAAAACTTTACTTGGAATTTTAATAGGTGTATCAATACTTTTTATAATATCAATTGGTATTATTTTAAACTTAGCTGGAAGCGTTATAAAGTAAAGGGGGAAAATGATAATGATAGGAATAATAAAAAATTGGATAAATGTACTTTTATGTTTAGGAATATTTATGATGATAGCAAAGCTATTTTTGCCTAAAAATAAAATAAGAAAATATGTACTCTCACTTATGGGAGTGATGAGTGTAATTGCAATACTTTCACCAGTAATAGATGTATTTAAAAGTGGTGAACTTGAAAGAAGCATTAAATCAGTTATATCAAATATAGATGCAACATCAGCAAATAATATAGATACTCAAAATATAAGCAAATCACAAACAGATACAGTAAAACAAAGTTTTGTAAATAGCATAAAGGCAGATATAACAAATAAATTAAAAGATAAAGGTATTACTGTAAATAAAATTGAAATTTTTATGAGTGATAACTATGATATTGAAAAGTTAGAAATAAACATAAAAAAGGGAACGAATGGTACAAGCATTGATAGCGTTAACACTGTAGTAAAGTATGTAAAAGATGAATATAAAATTGAATATTCAAAAATAGAAGTGGTGGAGGAGTAGTTATGAATTATCTTGAAACAATAAAAAACATAACAAAAGATAAAGAAAAAAGGACACAGAATCTAGTTTTACTAGTAATTCTTTTAGTTATACTTTTAATTTCAATTAATTTAATATTTGATAAAAACGGTAGTAATGAATCAAATATTACAAAAAAAGCAGAAAGTGATGAAAATGTAAGTAGTGTAAGTAATAACATAGATCAAACAGATTTGGAGAAAAAATTAGAAAATATTTTGTCACAAATATCTGGAATAAGTGACGTTTCAGTAGTACTAACTTATTCTCAAGATACAAAACAAAATGTGGTGTATAACACAAAAGAAGAAATAAAAGATGGAAATTCATCAAAAGAGGCATCTGTTGCATATAATGAAACTAGTGGAAGCAAGACGGCAATTGTAGAATCTGTTGAACTTCCAAAAATAGAGGGAGCAATTGTTGTTGCTAAAGGAGCAAATAGTGTTGAGATTAGATCGAAGATTGCATCTGCTATTTCTAGTGTTACAAATATAGCTGCATATAAAGTTCAAGTGTTTGAAAAACAAGGATAGGTGAGATTTATGAAAGTTATAAAAAGGAGTTCACTAGCTATAATGTCATTACTTTTTATGCTAGTTGTGGCTGGATATATAAATTATAAATATAATCCTGAAAGAGAAAAAAATCTTGGTCAAACAATATATGTAAATGGAAAAGATAGTTTTAAATATGAAAACGTAAGTATATATGGAAATAGCAATGAGGAAAAGTTAAATAGTAATCAAGATAGTAGTAATGCAAAGAGTGTAAATTCAAATGTGACAGATAAAAAAGAGATAAATAATGAAAGTGATAAAACAAGTAATGATTCTATATCTGTGTTTAGATACGACAGAGACAATATGTTTTCTGAAATGAGTGAGAATTATAACAAGATAATAGCAAATGAAAATACATCAAAAGATCAGGTAAATGAATATCAAAAAAAGTTAAATTCTTTAATTGAGGAAAAAAATCTTATAACAATGGTTGAAAACGTTATAAAATCAAAAGGAATTGATGATATAGTTATTATTCCAACAAGCAATGATAATATTAATGTAGTGATAAGCTCTAAAGAAGAACTAAAAAAAGATCAAATTGCAATAATTCAACAAATTTTAGTAGATCAACTTGGTGCAAATGCAAACAAAATAAGTATTACTACAAAAAATTAATTTTAAGCATAAAAGTTATGCGTAGTATGTTACAAGAATATATCGATATGAATGACTCGACTATAATATAACTAAAAAATCATAGCCGAGTCCAATCTTATGTTTATTCTTGATATCCAGAAAGTATATTGTTTTTAACTTCGCTTTTTGACATATCTTTAAATAAATCTGTAATATTTTGAGTAATAACATTTTTAGAAATTTCTAAATTGCTATTAAAACTAGTTTTTAATAGATCACTTTCTTTATTTTTATAATCTTTTTTTGCATCATTTTCGTTTTTGTAATAATATTTAATATTTGCACTTGTAATATTATCGTTTTCATCAAAATTATATGTAGTAACAGTTTTTACTATATATGTGTTAATAATGTTATAAAATAAGTTATTATTTCCAAGATACCTAGTATGAATTATAGCATTATTTGTCTCAGAAATATCATATTTTACAGTTTCAGAAGCAGTTTTTAAGTTAGAGTCTGCAATATTATCATTAGATGATGAAACTTGAAAAACACATATATATAGTCCAAATAGTAAAAGTATAACAATAATAACAATCAATGCAATATTTATAAATTTAAAATTTTTCAAGTTACTCACCTCTTTCATTTGAAATATTTCTATTTCCAGACATACGTGTTACAATTCCGTCTTTTTTTACAAAAATAGCATTGTCTGTTGTAATATTATTTAGATCGTCTTTTATTATTGAATCAATTGTAACATCAGTTTTTCTGTCATCTATTTTATAAACAGTATTTCCTTTTCTTGATATTTTCATATTTGATACATTATCTTTTTGACTTTCTTCATATGCTTTTTTTGCATAATACTTTGATGTATAATAATTTTTGTATGTAGTTTTTGTGTTTATACCATTTTCAAAAGTGTACTCTACAACATATTTAACAAAATTTGATTGGTCAGTACTTGGGTTTTGATAATATGTTGTGCAAGATAGTAAATTATCACTTACATCATAGATTCTTAAAGCGTACTTACTACTGCTTATTCCAGAAAGCTCTAAAGTATTAGAAGTAATGTGATAGTTGTTATAAAAAACAAAAGTAAGAATAATCATTAGCAGTAAAGTAACTAAAAAAATTGTTAGTCTTTTACTAGACATGTATATCACCTCCATCTGATTTGAGTATACCATTTGTATTAGAAAATTACAACTTATTTTGTAAATCTTTTTTGTCTAGTTTTGTCGAAAAATGTCGAATATAAGTTGGGTTAATAAATTAAAATTTTAAAAAGAAAAAACAAATGGATAAAACTAAAGTTTTCCAGAAATATTGGCTTACTTTACAATTATCCATTTTTAATTTCACTATATTTATTTTTATATTAGTTATATAAAAAGTAAAAAAATTTAATAAAATTAATAAAATTAGTTAATTAGTTATGTATGAAGAAGTTATGTTTGTTATAATTTCATTTTTTTTCATTCCAAAAAATAAATTAGTTAAATCTTGAGTAATTACATTTTCTGAAATTTCAATACTATTTGAAAAATCAGTTTTTAATGTTTTTTCATTTTTTGATTTATAGTCTTTAATTGCATCATGCTGTTTTTGATAATAATATTTAACATTAGCACTTGTAACAGTATCATTGTTATCAAGTGTATATGTAGTTACAGTTTTTACAATATATGTGTTAAAAATATTGTAAAAAAGGTTATCATTTCCTAAAAATCTTGTATGTACTATTTTATTATCATTTTCTTCAAGACTATATTTTAGAGTATTTGATATAGCTTTTTCGTTTTCTTCAAATTCTATTTTAGGAAGATCTGTAACTTGAAAAACAAATATGTGAAAAAAAGTTAGGATAAGTGATGAAACAATAAAGAGCAACGAAATATTCATAATTTTAAATATATTCAAATTATTCACCTCTTTTTAATTCTTTATTCCCATGAACTCGTGTTACAACACCATCTTTTATTACAATTATATAGTCTTCTTTTAAGACTTCATCAAGACTAGCTTTAATTATTGTATCAATACTATAAGTATTGATAGTTTCATTTTTATTGCTAGTAGCGATTTTTTGTATTTTATATACTACATTTTCTTTTTTTGAAATATCCATATTATCAGTATTTTCTTTTAAACTTTCTTTATATGCTTTTGTTGCGTAATATGCAGATGTATAATAATTTTTATGAATTATTTTTGTGTTGATTCCATCTTCGAATAAATACTCTACTACATATTTTGAAAAACACGTTTTTTCCTTACTTGGATCGTTATAATAAGATACGTAGGTTAGTAAATTATCAGTTATAGTATATACTTTTAATATAGAAGACTCAGAACTTATTCCAGATAATTCTAAAGCAGAGGAATTTATTCTAAAAATACTGTAGTATCCAAGTATTATAGAAAAAAATATAAGCATAATTACAAGAAAAAAGGTAAGTTTCTTACTTGACATATATGTCACCTCCATGATTTTTAGTATATCATTTATGTTATCTTTTTACAATATATTTCTACATAATTCGAGTGTCAAGTTTTGTCGAAAAATGTCAGTAAAGTTTAAGAAGAATTTCAGAAAAATTTCTAAAATAATAAACATGAAAATAATAAAATGATAAATTAAGAAAGTTCAATAAATTTGAAAAATAATTTTTACAAAATATAAAAAAATAAAAATGCAAAATATAAAAAATAAAAAATATGTAAATATGAAGTAGAAATATGTGTAATTTTGTCGATTTTTTAGCATAAAAAGACAATTAATAAAGACAAAAGTGCAATAAAAAAAGAAGTTAAAAATAAGTATTAAAAACTTGGAAAAACAGACAAAATCATGAAAAATTATAAGTATATTACAGTAATGTTACACTAACGTAAAAAAAAAATTACATTGAATAGTTTTGTTGAAAAAAAAAGGAAAATATGATAAATTATAGTCATGTAATAATGAGAATAAAAAATTACTTTTTTGTAAAAAATATATATGAACAAAAGATAATATTATGCAGTTAAAATTAAATGATTGTATTTTGTACATTTTTGATTAGTTTAAATTTTAACTATTTTATTTTGTTTTTAACTGCATTTAAATTAAAAGAAAAGGAGATTGTTATGGCAAGTTGTCTAGGTATTTATTTGAATAATAGTGTTGTCAAATATGCAAAATTAACATCTGACAATGGTAACAATGTAAAGATTGAAAGTTATGGCGTTAGATTTATAAAAGAAAGCCAAATGGATACTTTAAAAAATATAATAGATGAAACCAATTCAAGTAACACACCTATTATAATGAATCCTCAAGGCAGCAGATTCATAAATTACCAAATGTTTGATCAGGTACAAAATTCTGGAGTTGCAAATGATGTTGCAAAAATGGAATTTGAAGCTTGGTGTGAAAAAAATGCAAAAGTTCCAGACAGGTATACTTATATATTTAAGAATGCAGAAATAAAAAATGAAGAAAATAAATTTAATTCTGTAATAGATTTTACTGAAAAAGCTTTTTTAAAAGAATATCAAAAAATTGGTGAAAGCGATGTTAGTGCAATTTATCCACCAGAATTATTGCTTGGAAGATTAGTTCCAAAAGAAGAACAAAATTATATGCTTGTTAATTTAGACAATACACTTTCTTTGCAAGTATTTTTAGATGGAAAACTAAGAGATATAAGATTCTATGATGTTGGTATGGAACAAATTTTAAACGATTTTGCAGCAAAACTTGGATCATATCAAAAAGCCTATGAAGCATGTAAACAGTTAAACGTTTATTCTGATGATGCAGCTAATAATGATAAATTACTAGAATCTATAGCTGAACCTGTGTTACAGGAAATCCTTAGAAATATAGCTGGCATGGCAACTAGGTATAAAGGTAAAATAGCAAAAGTAATTTTAACAGGTACAGGAATTGTATTTACAAATATAGATATATTAATACGTGAATTTATAAATTTAAGATGCGAAATATTAAAACCTGAATGTGTTAATGTAACAAATATAAGAAATATTGCAGAGGCACTTGAAACTACGCTTGCAATTTCACTTGCAAATGAATACTTCATTCAGCAAGATACAGATTTAAATTTTATGGTTTCAAACTCTAAATTAAAAAGGAAAGTTAATTCATTTTTTGCTAAGCTGTTAAAACCAAATCCAAAGAAAAATGTACAACCAAAAAATGTTAATAAAAATGTTTCACAAAATAGTAATATGCAATCTATGGGAACGGCACCAAATGCTAGCATGAATCCTAATAATAATATTGGTATGCAGGCAAATCCAAAAGGTCCAAATGGCAACATGCAAAAGCAAAATATATTTGCTACAATGTTTAATAAACAAAGTCCTTCACAGCAAGCAAGTAGTGAGGCAATAGGTGCTTTTGTTGTTACTGATACAACAGATTTTATAGCAATGTGTGTAGGAATTGTTGCAGTAGTGGTATTAGTTGCATATACGTCGTTTACACTAATATATACAAAAAGTGTAAATGATAATTTAAAGAAAATTGAGTCTGCTAAGACAACAATACAAAAAAATACTGCTTCTGTTAAAGCTGATACTAGCTATATAAGTGCTTCAACAACAAAATATCAAGAGATTAATAGTAAAGTTTCTGATGTTGTTGAAAAGATAGAAAATAACAAAATAGGAAAATTTAGCACATACAATGTAGCATCATTTTTACAAAATATTGTAAAGGTTATTCCTAGGAATGTTAGACTTACATCGCTTACATCTGATGATAACAAAAATATTGTCTTGACTGCAACTTCAAATAGTTATGCAGATTTAGGTTATTTTGTTGCAGCACTTAAGATAAATTCAACTTTAAAAGATGTAAAGATAAATAAAATTGAAAATGGTGATGTAACAACTGTAGAGATTGGTGGTGAATTGCCATAATGTTTGAAGAATACAAAAGAACAATAATAATATCTGTAATAGATGTTATAATAATTTTACTTATTGCTTTACTAGCACTTGCTGATATAAATATTGGACCAATTCACTTATCTTCAATAAAGTCTATAATGGCGCAAGACAAAAAAGTAAAAGCTGCCGAGGCAGAACTTGACACAGCTAAAACTTTATATGAAGCTGCAGTTACTGGATTAGAGTCACAAAAGACAAAATTTGAAAAAGAAAAAGGACAGTATGATGCAATAAGTGATGATACTGTAAATATAATTAAAGAAGCAACAGCAAAAGAAAATTATAGCATTGAATATATGTGGATAAAACTTGGAAATTATGCTATAAAGAATAATTTGTCTATTGTTTTAGTAGAGCCAGGTGGTGCTTCAGATGCATCTAGTGCTACTACAACTGATGTAGCAGAAAGTGGTGAAACAACTTCTACGCCTGTAAGCTCTTCATCACAATCAACAACTAATCAATCAACAACTAATCAAGCGACAACTAATCAAGCAACAGATTCTACGAGTCAGTCATCTTCAAGTGGTACAGTTCAAAGTGCTAATAAGTCAGATGATGATACAGATACTGATACTAGTGATGCAAATGGTGATAAGACTCTTAAAATAAATATATCTGGCACTTACATGAATGTTTCAGATTTTATATTTGAAGTTGAAAATGATAGTGAACTTAAATTTAAACTTGATAATATTTCAATGCAACCAACAGGTGATGGCGTATCTGCTACATTTGATGTAAAAAATATGATTATTGTAAAATAATTGGAAAGGAGAAAAGATGCAATCACCACAAAATAAAAAGTATGTAATGATTTTTAGTATTACTTTTATTGTTTGTATGATGGTAGTTATAGTTGCTTTAGTATTTTTACTTCCAAAGCAACAGTCAACACTAGATGCAAGTCTTAGTACTTACGAGGGTGTATCAAAATCTGATTATTCTTATCAAGCAACAAAGGATATTGAGGAAAACTCTTTGGTAAGAGATTATACAATAACAAGTGATCAAATTCAAAACTTTAAAAGAAAAAATCAGTATGTTCTTGGAAATGATGATCCATTTAATGAATACAAAGAAGAAGTAACAGAAGATGGAGAAAATGAAAATACAACTACAAGTGGTGGCAATAGTTCAAATACTTCTTCTAATCCATCTACTGATAAAAATACAACAAATAAAATTACAAATAGTAACGGTGGAACAGCAAATCCACCATCAACTAATAAATAAAAAAATAGTAAGGAGATTATATGAGTGTGCAAAAACAACAAACGCAAAATATAGGTAAAAATAATGATGTATCAAAAAAGAAAAATATTGTAATTGTGCTATTAAGTATAGTTATTCTATTACTTATTTCTTATATAGTTATTAATAGCTCAACTAGAACAAGTAGTTTTTTATCTGATTATATATCTTTGCAAAATAAATTATCTTATTACGTAGCAAAGATAAATGCAGAGACATTTGAAGCATATTCAAATACTAATATAATAACTGCTTATTCTGGTGATACATTAATAATGGACTTTGATAATAAAGAATTGGTAGCCTTAGCTGATAAATCAGATACAATAGATAAGGACAATACAACATATTATAAACTTAATGTTTCTAATGTAAAAGAAAAATTAAATGTTGATTTAACTCAATATTCAAATATATCTTTTTATGTATCAGATAATCTAACTATTAAGGTTAAACTAACAGAACAACCAAAATGGTGGGATACTAATTTTGATTTATTAAAGATTTAATTTATTACTTTGGTTAGAACGTTTACCTAATACCGGTACGTTTTAATATATATTTTATGTTTAAGGAGGAGGAAAAATATATGAATTCAAAAAAAGGTATTTCTTTAATCGTATTAGTTATAACAATCATTGTTATAATTATCTTAGCAGCTGCTGTTATCTTATCATTAAGTAACAACAACGTGTTAACAAACTCAAGAATTGCAGTAAATGCAAATGACTTTTCTGAAGTTCAATCAGCATGGTCAATATCTCTACAAGGAGTAATAGCAAAACAACTTGATAATGTTGTATTATCTGGTGAAATTACATCTGCTGGTTTTACTGGTATGGGTTATGCAGGTGAAAAGCCAACTACTACTGGTACTAAAACTTTAAGTGATGTTGCTATAACTGCAGCTAATTCTATAACTATTTCATCTATGGGATTACCAGCATCATTTACTAATATTGCTATAAAGGATAATATTGTTACAGCAATAGTAAAAAATACACAATTAATGTATAAAGACACAGATGGAAACTTAAAGGTTATGGATGCTAATTTTACAGGAACTATAAAAGGTTCTAAGTATGATTACAAGGCTGATTCTACAGCCACAGCTCAATATTTAATATCTGATAAAACAGGTGCTGGTGTAGCTGAGACTGATAAGGGTGCTTCTACTTATGGAGCAGCAATTCCAAATCCATAGTTTTAAATTATTTATTAGGAGGAGAAAATAATGAAATCAAATAAAAAGGGTATTTCTTTAATTGTTTTAGTTATAACAATCATTGTTATAATTATCTTAGCAGCTGCTGTTATTTTATCATTAAATAACAACAACGTATTAACAAACTCAAGAATTGCAGTAAATGCAAATGACTTTTCTGAAGTTCAATCAGCATGGTCAATAGCTTTACAAGGTGTAATAGCAAAACAACTTGATAATGTTGTATTATCTGGTGAAATTACAGCTACTGGTTTTGCTGCTCATGGTTGGGCTGGTGAAAAGCCATCATCTACTACTGCTGTTACAATTAGCCAAGTTGCACAAAACGCTGCTGTAGCTATAACAATCTCATCTATGGGATTACCAGCATCATTTACTAATATTGCTATAAAAGATAATGTTGTAAATGGCATAGTAAAAAATAAACAATTAATGTATAAGGATTCTGAAGGTACATTAAGAGTTATGAATGCTAATTTTACAGGAACTATAGAAGCTTCTACTACAGCTGCTGAAAGTAATTTAATAAAGACTGGTGACTCTTATTCTTATCCAGCTATAGCAAAAGTATAATTAATATAAACTAATACGATTTTTAGGTATAGACATATATGCTGATGTGTATATGTCTTTACCAATATTATATTGTTATAGTAGTTTAATTATGCTACTATTATATATTTGTTATGTAGTTAATTTATGATATATATATGTTATTTGTGTGGAAATTTTTGTTTTGTTATGCTAGTTATTTTATGTATTTTATAGTGTTAACTAAATTAATAGTATAAAGTATATAAGGAGGAATAGATGTGGAACTTGCTTTAAACTTGTTTGTTATTTTTTGTATATTTGTAATAGGAACTTTATTTGGAAGTTTTTTTTCACTTGCTACATATAGAATTCCTAGGCATCAAGATATAATTATTAAACAATCTTATTGTCCAAATTGTAAACATAAACTTGGATTTTTTGATTTGTTTCCTATATTTAGCTATATATTGTGTGGTGCTAAGTGTAGGTATTGTAAAGATAAGATTAGTCCTAGATATTTTTTACTTGAACTTAGTAATGGATGTGTATTTTTGGTATTTTATGCTATTTTTGGTTATACTTTAAATTTCATGTACGTTGCTATAATTTATGCTGTACTTTTTGTTCTAATTGGCTCTTATGTTATGTCTTTAAAGATGACAGATGAAGAAAGAGAACAAGTTAAGAAAAATGATGAATTAAAAAAAAATGGAAAAATAAAAAAGAGTAAATCTGGTGTGTTTGTTACTGAAATTATAATTGCAGTTTTATTATTTGTTATTTTAATGGTTACTTCTTTTGTGCTTTCTAAAAATTCTGCTAGTATTAACGCTAAAAATATAATAGAGTCAAATGCAAATATGATTGCTGTTAAAAATATGGAGATTTGTCTTGCAACTGAGTATGATAAACTTGGTTCATATAATTTACAAGAAAAAAGAGGATCAACAACGTATAGTGTTGAAACTACTATTTTAAGTATTGCTGACCAAGACTTTACAAAAGAGGATGTTATAAAAAATGTAGAAGTTAAAGTTACATATATGTATGATGGAACTTTATGTGAAGTTGTTTTAAATTCTGTAAAAGGTAAGGTGTTATAGTTTGAATAAAAGTGGACTTTCAATGATATCAATGATAATTTATGTAGTATTGTTTTTTGTATTTTCTGCTTTTGCTGTTAGCCTTAGTAGTAATATTAACTATCAAACGTTGTCTCAAAAAGGACTAGTGTACTCTAATGAGCAATTACAAAAATTACAGTATAATATGCTTTTTAGTGCTAAAAATAGTATTAGTATTGATAATATATCTGGAAAAATAGTTTTTTCAAATAATGATGAATACACATACGACTCTACAAACAAGAAAATATATAAAAATGGTGGAGTTCTTGTAAGTGAGGTTGAGAGTTTTAATATTATTGATGTATCTTCACTTGCAAATGTTCCAGATAATTTTGTTAGGGATTTAGATTCAACAATTGATAATCTTTGTGTTGAAGTTAAATTTAAAAAATATGGTAGTGAAGTTTCTTCACAAATATTTGTAAGTGCTGGGGATGGTTTAAATGTTTAAAAAAAATAAAATGCGTGGTTCTGGCATTTTGGTAGTGGTGTTATCTGCAATTGCCTTTTCTATATATTCTAGTACATCTTTTTTAGAGACTGAACATTTTGGAGTTATGGTTTCAAGTTATATTGGAAATATTAAAGAAAAATATTCGAAAAATGTTTCAAATGTAGAAGAAAATTATGATAGAGTAATACTTAATAATAAAATTAAGAGTGGTACTATAAAAGATTAAAATGTTATATTGTTATTTATATTGTTTTATATTGCTATATGTAGATATACAATGTATAATATTTATATAATTATTTATATAATTATTTATTATTAATATTTTAAGTTATTATTTTTTTGTTATTGATTTTGTTTATGTTTTTACTTTAAGTTTTAAGTTATACTTTGATGTTTTATTTTATATATAAGGATATAAGGAGTGAATATTATGTTTGAAAATATGAGAGCTAAAAATAGTCCTATTGGTGTTGAATTTATAAAAAAAGGACTACTTACTGAATCTCAAGTAGATAGAGTTCTTGATTATCAAAAGGATCATAGAGAACTTAAATTTGCTGAAATCGTTGATATTTTGGATATGTGTGATAAGAAGTTAATTCTTGATACTTTATCAGAGAAAATAAAAGTTAATCCAGTTATGTTAGATACTGAGCTTGAGATAAATCCTATTTTGTATTTGCCAAGAGATGTTATTATAAATTACAAAGTACTTCCTTTTTCAATAGAAGGAAATGTGTTAAAGGTTGCTTTTTCTGATCCACTTGATGCTTCAAGAGTAAAAGAAGTAGAACTTTTACTTATGAATCAGGGATATGATATGGAAATATATGTAACCCTTTATACATCTATTATGAAGCAAATATCAAATATTAAGACTGTTGGTACTACTTATGTTGATAAAGAAGAAAAGGATACAACTAAGTTAATAGATAATATAATTTTAACTGCTATTGAAAAAAGAGCCAGTGATATTCATATTGAGCCAATGGAAGATAAGTTAAGGATTAGATACAGAATTGATGGTGAACTTATAACTGTATCTGAGATACCTAAGATGCGTCAAGATATAATTATTGGTAGATTAAAAGCAATATCTAACATGCATCAAGAAATATCTTACGACCAAGATGGTAGTATTAATACTTACGAAAACTTTAGTATTCGTGTATCCAGTCAAAAAAATGTAAATGGTGAGAAATTTGTTCTAAG